>ERZ1036435.94-NODE-94-length-83530-cov-137.960910_pt1 | contig 83530 bp, 103 predicted proteins | sample MGYA00514223_ERZ1036435 | MGnify/ENA primary metagenome ERZ1036435 (study PRJEB33795, sample SAMN09464927) | human gut metagenome | host: Homo sapiens | place: USA: Stanford, California | collected 2016-08 | study: EMG produced TPA metagenomics assembly of the...
ACTTACTCTCTCGAAAGCCCGTCATATCAACGTTATAGTACGGAAACGGAGGGATAAAAATAAATTTCTAAATAAAACTAAATAGCCATAAGTACAGTGTTTTCAAAGATTTATTTTCTAAATAGAACTAAAAGATTATAACTATTTTGACACGTATTTGACACGTGTACACAAAAAACCACGCTCATAAAGAACGCGGTTTAGAATATAGTATTAGTTTGAAATCGGGAACAAAGAATATTATACAATAAAAAATAGGGTAGCCATAGCGACTACCCTTGTATAATGACGTGGTACCTGTATTATACCACATAATTTAATATACTTTTGTAATTCTAAGTCTTTCGTGCCATACCCAATAGTTATCACTAGGACCGTGTACACGACACCAACCGTCGATAATCTCGTAAACATAGAATAATTGACCTTTACCATATGTTGTATTAGTCATATTCCACGAATAATTACCTTTACCACCATGTCTATTAAGTATCGTTGCACCAAAACTATCTGCACGTGCCGCAAAGTATTTTTTGCGTTGCCAACCTAATTTTTTAGGTGGTATTTGACCTATAGAAAGCTTATTTTTAGATTTTTTTGCTATTTTCTTCATTTCTTTTGTTTGCTGACTTGCTTTTTTACCATCTCTTGTTTCATTGTGTTTATATTCTTTAGTGATGATCAAGCGCTCATGCCATACCCAGTAATTGCTACTTTCTGAATAAACACGTGCCCAACCTTCACGTACTTCATACACGTAAAATGGACTATAACCTGCTTTGTATACTAGATTAGTTTTCTTCATATATCCATTTTTAACATCTTTGCAGATAGTTACACCTGCACTGTCTGCTTTTGCAATATAATGAGGTGTTTTACTCCATACTAGGTTTTTAGGTACTCGTTTACCATTATATTTATTTGTAGCCTTGCGAGTTGTAACTGTTTTGATTTTGTTTACATCATAATCTTCATCAACAAATGATGGCACAATGTAATGCGTTGTTCCATAAAAATTATCAACACGTAGTTTTGCAGGTGTATCTGCGTTACCATCAAAGTTTTGTTCTAATACAGTTTGTGTGTTAGTTCCTCCACTATTATCCCAAACTAAATAGATGTGACCGTATCTTTGATATATACCATACGTACATACACCAATTGCTCCAACTGGCGGTATATAATCTGATGTATTTTTTACAATCTTCCAACCTTTAGGGAATATGTTGAGGATACTGTCTTTCGCATTACCCCACATTCTAACTTTACCATTAGTTATGTGATATACGTAATCAACTGCTAAGTCCATACACTGATATGCCCAACGATTATCAAAGTCAACAAACTTACCTTTCAAGCTATACATATAATTGATTGCACTTTGGTAATCTTTAGTTGATGGTTTAGATTTAGGTTTTTCTTTGTTTTTACCTTTGTTTCCAGCTTTCTTCTTGCTAACTTTAGGAATTTTAACGCCGTCAATATGTTTAGCTACATACCCATCAAAAATACTTGTATTACGACCTAAGCTACAAGCTTCTAATAAGTTTCCAGGATCTTGCTTGTCATACTGTATGTCTTGATGACCTGGCATTTCATTCTTATAGTTGATTTTCCAAAACTTAGTGAGATAAGCCATGATACGCGCTGCATTATCTAACGACTTTAAGCTGCGTTTCTTATCTGTGAAGTAACATGCTTCTACACCAAACGCTGCATAGTCAGCATCAGCATTATACCACTGATTATCTATAGTAGTATTCAACATAACGTGCCATGCTACCTCTGTAACTGGAATACATATAATTGCTTCTTTGTCATCGACAAAAATATGAGCGCTCGCTACCATACTCCAAGCGATATTATAAGTATTTTTATAATAATTCACATTATCTTGTGCAGTAGTATTTGGATTCCCAGTATCGTGAATAACCGCAAAACTAGGCTTTCCATTTTTAGTGTGTAATGCTTCTCCATTTCGACGTGTTCCAATAGGTAGTAAATCGTAACGTACTGGTACTCCATTCCATGTTTCTGCCATTTTGAAGGCCTCCTATTCTTTATTAGGTTTCTTATATTCTTGAGCCATTAAACTATCGGATAAACCAGCACTTGTACCGTCTACAGCCGACATATAAAGACTTACTAGCACACCAATTACAGCAATTGGATTACTAATAAATTTTAATAAAGCTTCTCCAACAGCACCCCAAGTAGTTAATGAATGCCAATCGATACCTAAATAAACAAGAATAGGCATAAATGCACCTACAATTAATTGAATAATAGCTATAGGGTTGTTAAATCTAACATGCCAATTTATTCCTAAGAAATTTCTCATACATATATCTCCTTTTTAAGTAAAATAAAAAGCCAACGCAAAGCGTCGGCTATCAAATTATTCTATACATTCACTTTTCCTGGATTATATTCAACACCCGTTAATTCTAAATATTCTTCGGGAGTTACAAATCCTCGCTTTACAAATAACGCAAATTGTTCATTTGTGTAGTAACCCATTTTATAATATTTAACTCCGATATCATGCATTTGTTGCGCCTCCTAAAATTTGAATAGTTAAATCTGATATATCTTTTCTAACATCGTTTAATTCTTCTTGTGTTTTTAGTAATTCTAAAGAAAGTTCAGCTATAACTGTGTCTTTCTCATCAATTTCAGTTGGTTTAGGCTCGATTATTTCTTGTTTCTTTTTCCATTCTTCATACGGTGTTCCTACCCATCTGTTGTGTTCAAAATGCATAGGTTCATATATGTCGTTCGGAGGTTGTATTTCAGTATACTTAGATATGTCATAATTAATTGGTTGTGTTTCGTCATACATTATTAAGTCAGGTTTACCGTTAGATTTATCATATATTTGTTTATATCTCATTTTTTTCACATCCTTTATAAAGAATATTGACTGTCAAATACAACGTAGTCTGTATCGCTATAAACATCACTTTCGTTAGTTTGTATTTCTATATCACCATTCTCGATAATTATTTTTACAGGTACTTTCGACGCTGAAAAAATTCCGGTTTTATACACCTTGTAATTATTATATTTTTGAGGGATTGAAGCTACAACGTTCCTACCTTTTTTCAAACCTTTAATACCTAAACGAATGTATACAGTTCCCGACGCTGGTTGGCCTTTTATTTTATACGACGGTGCGTACCCATTTTCAGTAATAGATTGATATCCGTTCTTCAAAGTTAACGGTAACCAACCACTGTCTGAAGGGGTAATCAAAGTCCAATCTCTGTCGTTACCGTTAGTATGGATTGTTTTGAACCATACATCTTTTGTATAATTTTGTATTAAAATTACTTGTTTTCTATCGTATGCGCCTTTTGTTACATTGATTTCAGCTATATAGGAACTGTTATTAATATCTAATGGTGCATTGACAGAATTTGCATTGGACGGAATAGTGCATTCGTAAAAACCAGGGTCCAAAGTTTCAACTGGTTGAGACAAAGTGCCAAGCCATTTTCTAACACCAGTGTCATCTGTAAAGTTATACTTCTGCCAATTTTCCATATTAGGCAATTCTGGTTTCAATTGTTCTAATTGTTCTTGGGTGAAATCATCGTAAGTAAACGGCTCTCCATTTTTACCGTCAATGCCATCCTTGCCATTAATACCTCTGACACCTTGTGGCCCTTGCTCTCCTTTTAGGTTAGATAACTGTTCTGAAGTAAAATCTTCATAACGGAATGGTTCCCCTTTAGGACCTTGTGATCCGGTCTCTCCCTTTTCTCCTTGAATACCTTGAGGACCTTGTTCACCTTGTTCTCCTTTAAATGAGTCCGAATTTTCTTTAACGTATTTTTTTAAGTCGTTATCTAACTTTTCTTTAAAGTCATTGTCTAACAATCCTATAGCATTTTCTTTCATAACATTTTTCACTAATTCTTGTAATGAATCTACATGTACTTCTTTACCGATCGGTCCAGTCATTCCACTATCTGTGATAGTGAAATAAAAGTTAGCGACTGTACACTATCTTTACTATTAGCTAAAAATAACTTTGCATCCATTTTGCCGGCGTGTTTAATAACGTTGTCAGACACCTTGTATTGGATAACGCCACGTTCAGGTAAAACAATTTCTATTGGTTCATTAGTGAATATAGAACCATCTGAACTGAATAGATCTAAGCGTGGCAACATATCAGTTTCATTGAAGTTTAATACTTCGTTATTATCTCTTATAGTTATTCTTATATAAGCCGAACCGTCATCTTCTGTGTAGAAGTTTGCGCCGATAAAACCATTTTCAGCTGTACTAACGTTAATGTTAGTAGTTACATCTGTAAGTTTTTGTAACATATATACACCTCTTTCAATTATTAAAGGCTACCCACTGTCCGTGAATAGCCTTGTTATCTATATTTATCTCGAATGTAGTACATACCCTTTAATCCTACTTTTTTGTATAAGCTACTAATAGTTGTAGCTTGGAAGTTACACCATTCAATCGCAGTAGCGTATTGCATATAACCAGGATTTTTAGGGTTCCAACGCATTCTGTATAATGTGTTTTTACCTTTGTTGAAGAATTGTTTTCTAACGAACTTAGCGCCACCTATAATGCCGTTACGTGGACTAGTCCAACCTTGACGCCTAGCATAAGCTATAGAAGCGTTAGGGTTGTTATCGTATGCAGCAATACCAAAATAGTTGTAAATACCATAACGACCACTAGCGAAGTTACTGCGACCATAACCACTTTCTAGGAAAGCGTGAGCGATTAAGTAAATTTCATTTACATTGTACTTCTTACAACCGTCTGCAAAAGCTTTACCTTGTCCAGATAAAGTGCCTTTACCTTTAAGTATCTTATTCAACTTACTTACTGATATACCTTGATATTTTCCTAAATCTAGCATTTGATAGCGTTGAGTTGAACTATTCCATATAGTGTTAGGATTCATATACTTACTTGTTTGTGACCTAGAAGCATTGCCCCAACCCCAACTATAAGATTTTTGAGGCATACCATGTGCCATTTGTGCATTAAGCGCTTGTTGGAAAGTATATTTACTTTTCTCTACAACTACACGAGGTTTATTTGAAGTTCTGTTTGTCGTTTTGCCTGTCGACTTATCGTTCTGCGAAGGATTGTCGACCGAAGTTTTAGGTTTAATTTTTATCGTTGTCTTTGTAGTTGTTGTAGTAATTGTTTCTGTAAGTAATTTATCTCTTTTCAAATATAAACCGATAATTTTCTTTTCGACTTCTTTATATTTGCTTTCATCAGGAATACCATTTTTGATTAAGTCGTAATTGATTAAATCTTTCATAGAACGCCATATGTTAGGATCTGCTTTGATTGACGATTCAGAAAGTTTTACCTTACTCCAACTTAGCAACCAAACGCCGTAGATTAACGCTCTGATTTGATTGAGCATGAATTGGCGTTTACTATCCGTTTGTCCTCCGCAAACTTCCATAACAAGCCAACCTGGATGTTCTGGTGCTTCTTCTGAATCAGGTCTAGGTGTCCATACACGCTCACGGTCAATATATACATGAGGGTATTCATCTTCATTCACATATTTATTACGTTGTAAATACAATTCTTCAACAGAACGCATATGTGTACTCTCTTTGATATATATACCTTTTACCTTCCCTATCAACTTTTGTCCTTCAACCATGTAATGATAAATATATTCCAAATCATCGTCTAAATCGTATGCGAATGATGTATAGGAAACTTTGGTAATCTCTTTAGTTATAGGTTTTGTTTGTTCTTTTGTGTTTTTAGGAGCGTTGTCATTAGAAGGTTTGGACGGTGTACTACTTGGTTTCGATGGTTTCTTAGTTTCTGCGTGGTAGGGAGGTCTGACAAATCCGCTTATACCGTTATAACTATGTTTAATTTTCGCGCCAGGTGAGCCTGTATAACTATTTGCACCAATCCAATTTTGATCCACACTAGTAAAGTAACTTTTGGTAGATGGACCTATGACAACAGCAGTATGCCCAACACCGTTATTAAAGGAGCCCTTTCCCCAAACTGCCATGTCACCAGGTTTCGGGACAAAGTTTCTAGTATTCCTATAGAATTTGAAACCTTTAGGATATCTATACCATGCCATAGCAATAGCATTTCCTGTTGTTTTAAAATGCCAATATCTATTGAAAATGTAGTTTGGTAGATCCCAACACTGCGTTTGTATTTAACTTAACGCCTTTCCCCGCATTAATTTCTTAATACGCTTGTGTAACGTTAAATTGCTCTATAAAAAGAGCCTCATGCTTTCACATGAGACTAGACTATATCTTAATATTCATTTTTAGCTTTTTTATAAGCTAAGTGTGCTTCTTCTGCAGTTTCATAAACACCTAAGTATATAAATTTCTTGTTTTTGTAAAGTTGCGCTTGATATTTGTTTAGATGTGGTTTGTAAGTTACTCCTGTATATCCTGTCTTATTATGATATTTTCGTCGATTGTTTGAATTTTCTTCATGACTAACCCATCTGCAATTTGATGGTTTATAATCGTCATCGTTGTTAATTCTGTCTAATTCAGCACCTTCGAATGGTACATCCCCCATATCTTTGTAGAATTGCATAAAGTCATCTTTCCACTCATCACAAACCTTTATACCTCTACCGCCATATGCGCTGTAAAAATCATAATTAGAGTTGTAACATCGTTGCTTCATACCTTTCCATTTATTATAAATTAAAGTTCCAGTCATACCGTGTTTTTTAGAATGACTAACTTTATTCAAACAACCACAACTTTTAGAATAACCATTTTTAACTTCGGTACCAATCATTATTTTTTCATTACCGCATCTCGTACAGTAACATTTATATAGTTTCTTTTTATGTTTATTTCTGCCATAAAACTCTAGAACTTTAAGATAATTAAACTGCATTCCTACAATGTCCATTTGACCACTCCTTATCAATCGTCAAATACATTGTATCACACATGAATATTTAATGCACTGCCTATCAATTGATAGTACATAGTCGTTGAAGCTTCCTCTACTATTACCATAGAGGCTTGCCTGCTGATTGCCCAATCCTTAATATTTTTTAACTTTCACGCTTACCGTTACCAGTTACGTTGTAGTTATTAAGGCTCTAAGGGTGTCCCAGCAATTCACATTATTTTTTTACATGGAACCCATTAATTAAGCTCCATGATAACCATCTACATCAACTCTTCTGCCAATCATTCTTTTTGCCCATGCTGCAACTTCCGAAGCAGTAGGTTTTCTTTTTTTAGGACTAGGTAATCCCATATATCCACCTCATTTCTGGGATAATAAAAAGCCGACTAAAAAGCCGGCTTAATAATCTAATTATTTACATTTACCAAACCAGAAACATTCCCAAAAACTTGCGCCTAAAAATAATCCGAACATGGTAACTCACCTCCTTTAAAGACCAAATATCATTTTGACAGTCGTTATGATTAAGGTTGAAATAATCGTACCGACAAGTCCTAAAACCCAGAATTTAATCTTTTTGATATCTTCTTTACTTTCTTTTTTGTTTTCTTTTTCTAACTCCCTTTCTCTATTAATTGAGTCCAAAGTGAAATTCATTTTTTGATTAATCAAATTTTGATTGTGTTGTCCATCTTTTATCTGTTCCAAAGAGTTGAAGATTTTTTCGTCGTTATCTTCCAATCTTTTTATACGTCTTTCGTAATCTCCTCTTTGGCTACTTTCTGTCATATAAACACCTACTTCACTTATAATAAAAACCACAAGCTATTTAACTTGCGGTTCGTAATCTTTACCTGTAGTTTCTTTGAATTGCTCCGGAGTAATCCAACCAACTCTAACAAACTTTTTGAAAGTTTCGTCAGTGTATAATTTTTTCTTATATAAATCGATTACTACTTTATCCATATTATGCTTCCCCCAATTTTTGATTTGCTTGTTCTTCAGTTATTAGTGCGATGTTCTGCTTCAAACTCATAACCTCTTCTTGTAAATCGACAACTAAGCTAGTTAATTTAGCTATAGCAATATCTTTGTCATCAACAGGAATTTCTACTTCAGGCAACATCTTTTCTAGCTCATCTTGGGTTTGTCCAACCCATTGTTTACCGTCATAATAGCAAGGTAAGATGATACCTTGAGGAGGTTGGTTCTCTGTCCATTTTTCATCAGGATAAACATATTCATCTTCTTCGTTTTTGTGAACAATAATTGCTTGTCCATTTTTCCATAAATAAACTACTTTCATTTCATCACTCCGTCCATTCATATTGACCGTAAATATAATCTGTATCAGTCCACGCTGATGGATCTACAGTAGCGTCAAAATTCACTGTTCCTGAAGTATTCAACGAAATACGTCCGTTGTTTTTATTTCTAGGAGCACTTATTGAGAAAAACATTAGGTTTTTGACAAATTCTTTAGGTAAAAGTGCAATAGTCTGTCCATGTTTGATAGTTGTAGCATTAATGCGTAACATTTTCTTAGTAATTCCATTTTGTGTGATTGTTCTGTACGCACTAGTAAAACCACCTTTAGAAACTAAGTCATTATGAGATGATGCGCTATTTACTAGTTGTAAATCAATCCAACCAGTATCTGTTGTTTTCGGATTTAATAAAACCCAACCTCTGTCAACGCCATTAGTGTGAATGGTTTTTAACCAAACATCTTTTGTATAGTTTTGCAATAATATTATTTGCTTTCTTCCTGTAAGGCTTTCAGTGATGTTTATTTCTGCTAAATAAGCACTTCCATGTATATCTTTAGGTGCATTAACCGATTCTGCATCGGCAGGAATTGTACATTCATAAAAACCTGTTTTTAAGTTTTCCACAGGCGCATTTAATACCCCTAACCATTTCCTAACACCATCATCATTAATTAGTTTATACTTTTGCCAATCAACTTCCGCGAATTTTTGTTCTACATCACTCGGAGTAGTAAAGCCATCTCTTTCAAGAGTTTCATTAAATGTTTGTAGTTTTTCATCTATCGTCGTATTAGCTTGATTAACATTAGAATTAAAAGCGTCCACATTGCTATCGTAAGTTTTTTTGAACGTATCAGAAGCTAAATCATAATCCGTCTTGATAGCGTCACGTTTAGCATCTATTTGTCTTAAGGCTTCTTCTCTCTCTAAGTCAATACTTTCATTAGATGACATTAATGCGTCTGTAATTGAAACAATAGCGTCTGCTTGAGCTTTGTTTATCTTAATTAGATAATCTTCAGCTGTTTGTCTTATAGTTTCAATCAATGTTTGTGTATCGCCTATATCTTGCTTAAGTTGTTGCACTTTCTTTTCTAATTCAGAGCGCAACTCATCAAACATGCGAATGTAAGATACTTTAATGTCGCTTTCGATTTGATTGATAAGACTGTCGCGTACCGTGAATTTAAAAGTACCTAACACAACAGTATCGTCTTTTCCCACATTGTTTACATCGTTGAGCGATAAATAAATTTCACCCAACACTTCAGAGTCGACAACGTTTTTTAAAAACCATTGTGGTACTGTAATCCCAATTATCCCTTTCATTGGATCAATGAATTCTACGTCTAATACACCTGATGTACTAGGTCGTTTTTCTTCTGTTCCGTTCGCAGCTTTAAAGAAAGCATAACCTTTAACATTCTTATCGCTGATTAACAAAGGTTTGTTGTCTTTTTGTACTACAAATTGAAATTTAGCAGTGTTTTTATCGAGATTATAAAAACCGATACCTCTATTAGATATCGGTTGTAAATATGGTTCTTCGTTTAAATCAAGTTTACCTACTTTTTCTAATTCCATTATTTAGCACCCCACAATACTAATGCTATTGCACATCCACGTTCTTCAGTGTATTCAGAAGTTATTTTCATGACACGACCTTTACCATTCACATTATCTTTATATCCTACACCTGCTCTACCGTTGATATAGTCGCCTGGTATAACGTCTTTTTCAATGTTCGTGTAGATTTGACCTAATAATCCGACTACATTCCATTCAGGTCGTTCTGAACGTGATTGATAATCGATTTTGTCGTTATATTCAGGGTTTTCTACTGGTATGTCACGCCATTCGAAAGAAACATTTCCTTCATCGTCTACAAATTCAACTTGTTTTCTGTTTGTAATCGTTACTCCATACTCATTTTTTAAAAATCTATCTTTATGGTGGAATGTTTTTTCATTTGCTACCAATGCAGCAGTTCCAGATATAACGCCAATTGGTGTGTCATTAGGTTGCGCTTTTCTTATCTTATCGCCGTCTAATGTAACGATAGTTCCTAAATCGATTGCTAATCCATTTTGTGACTCAAATAACTCTGCGATATCGGCACTATCTTGTTTAAGTTGACCGGCTAAAGTTAAGTTTCCTGAATAAGTGCTTAAATCAAATTTAATGTTAGATGTAGAAGCATTACCACTAGAACCATATCCAGCGACAACATGATAGTTACCAGGTGACTTAACACGATTACTATTAAGAATTAATTGTGTGTGTCCTGACTTGTCTGTTTCTGAATTTAACGAGTTGATAATACCACTACGTGATCCATAAGATTTGGAGTTAGCACCAGAACCTAATACAAAGCTACGATTACTGTATGCTTTCGAACCACCTGTTGACGCAATAACTGCACTAGCATTAGCTACGCCTGCACTTCCTGTAGACGCTATACTAGCACCACCTTTTCCAACTGTAGGTGCAGTGTCATATTTTTCACCTGCTATCCAAGCTGGTGTGGAATAGTTGTCTGATGTAACACCATTGACTATTGCATGGTTGTTAGTTAATCGTAATCCGATACCTGAACCATTACCATGTAAGTTGCAGTTAGTGATTTTAGTATCGTTAATACTTCCACCTACGCCAATACCGATGTTATTTGATGAATTCCAAATATTGATATTGTTAAGTGATACTCTTGACGGTCTATTACTTCCGCCGAACAATCTAATATCAACATCTGCATTTTTAAAGTTTCTAACATTGATATTGTTGAGTGAGATGTTTTCTGCCATGAATTGAACAGCAATAGCAGGTTGTTTTTTGTCTAGTTTTCCATCTTCTAATTTTCCGAAATCATCATCACCAATTGCAGTGAAATTATTGACTGATACATTTTTATAAGCACTGATTAATAATGCTCTAGGTGTTGAGCCTGGATACACACCATTGTATTTAGGGTTTAAAGCTAAGCAATTATTTAGCACCACGTCATAAGCAGTCAAACTTTTATTGTCCGTTTTAGCTCTATGATGACCGATGTGTCGAATGTTGTAAGCTCTTGTATCTTCGATTGATACGTGACCGTTAACGAACACACCACTTGCAGCACTTGCATTACTGTGTGCTTTGATTTCTAAACCACCGAAGTTGCCTTTAGTTCGGTTATTCGATAAGAAAACATATTGTGAGCCGTCGTCAATTTCTATACCGTTGTTATTGCTCCCTCCAGTTGGAGTGTGTGCATAGGAATTAGAAATTGTGATGTAACGAGAATGGTGGGTAGTAATACCGTCATCTCCACAACCATATGCCTCACAATTATCAATGAATATATGTTTACTTTCTAATGAGTAAGGCACGCGATTGCCGTCACCCTCGTAATAATAATTATCGTTTGCATATGTTACGTCGATACAGTGAAGTAAAGCGTCATATGACTTAACGTTGTAAATGTAACCGTTAGTTACACCTGCAAATCTAATGTTAGATGAGCGAGAGCCACCGGATGCTTTTAATGTTTTGTTTTGTCTAAATTTATTTCCGTTAAAAGAAAAACTCTCTAATGAGATGTTCTCTGCACTTCCACTCATCTTTAAGTTAGTAATACCAATGTTTTCTGCAGGTGTTTCGTTCATAAATTTAATTGTAGTAATGTCTTTACCTTGTCCAACTAAACGAGAGTTGTTAGGCATTTTAATGCCTGTTGTGAGGTAAGTACCACCACTCATAGTTACTTGTACGTTACCGTTGCCTAATGCGTCTTGGAAAGCTTTCGTACTGTCTTTTTGACCTGTAGGATCTCCACCAAAGTCATCAACATTAACAATACGTTGTATTTTTTTAGTTAAGTCCGCTCTTAGTTCTTCTCTAGCATTACTTTCTCTTAAAAAGTCGTGATATAGACGTTGATGTAAAGAATCGAAACTTTGAGCGTCCATTGATGTGTGACTTGCTTTTAATTCATTGTTACCGTCGCCATTATGACCTAACACAAGATGTTCAATGAGTTCGTCTTGAAAGTTCTCATGATTGGATAAGACAACATCTTGGCCTTTTGTAGTTTTGTGTTTGATCTGTTCAGTTGTATGTGCATTTTTTTGAGTGGTTAAATGCTCGTTAAAGCTATCATCACTTTTATTAGTCCAGTATTTTATTTGTTCGAAGTTATTCTCAAGTTGACTTACAAACTTTTGACTAAAGTACGAGTGAAGTTTCGTAATTAAATTGTCTAATTTCAAAGTTTTTGACCTCCTTAGCCATAAAAACCGTAAAAGTTTTTAACTAGTTCATACATAATGACTTCGTGCCCTTTTTCGTTAGGGTGTACACCGTCAGGCATACTCGACTTTCTGTATGAAGGTATATTAGGTTTGAATTGTGTTGAGTGATAAGCGTCATACACAGGTATATCTAACTCATTACAAGCGTCTATTTGAACGTCTACATAATCAGCTAACGTGTAACCTAAATCGTTCTTAGTGGTGTCTTTTCGGACAACCTTGCCGTCTTTTATATAACACTGTTTTGTAGGTGTCATGACGATTATTTTTGATTTAGGGTTATTACTCTTAATTTTAGAAATGGCACTATAAAAGGCACCGTAAAACGTTTTAATGTCCGTTTTATCAGTGCCTATCTTAATATCATTTGTCCAATCGTCATCTGTACCTTGAACAACGATTAAATCACCTTTAATTTTAGTTGCTTGTTCATAAATGCTATTATCTTTGTTTGTGCTCATTGTCGCACCACTAACAGCTAAGTTTGTTGATTTAGCTTTTATCTTCTTAGCTAACATTTGTGTAAAGTTAGTTTTAGCGCCAGTACCTTTAGCTACAGAATCTCCAATAGTACCTATTGTTTTAACTTTCCTAATCTTAGACTTAGGTGTAAAGTCGTGAACAATAGTACCGTTTGCAGTTGTAACACTCTTAGCATGCGCGCTTTCTAATCTTCTTTTTATTTCATCGGTTTTCTTCTGCAAATCTTGTGCAGTCTTAGTATTTGCGTTGTTTTGAGCTTGAATCATCCTTAAGTCTTTCGCTGGATCAGATTTGTTAGACTTGATAGCTTTAACATAATTTGCAGCAGTATTTACTGCTTTCATATATCTATCTTGTAATCTAAATTCTCCAAGTACTACGTCTTGCTTGATAATTTTATTGTAAATATCTCTATGAGTAGTAATTTCGATAATTCTAACAAATTCATTTAACCCTATTAAATCGTCAACTACATTCACAATATCTCCAACTCTAGGTACTGCTTCTTTAAAATGTTTTTGTAAAGATATGAAGTCTAGGGTTACAGATGTTTTTAAACTTTCTTGTATAACTAACTCCATAGCTTTTTTGAGTGTATCACCCTTTGTCATACGTCCATCTACAACAGGTGGCGCATGTCGTTTACCTATAAGGTCAGCTAAGGGGTGTGTGTACTCATATTGCAAGCTAGCTTCGTTAAAAGTTTGTTGATCGTCAAAACCACCATAACCTCTGATGTAGGTATAACATTTAGAAGCGTCCTCTTGCACCTTTACATTGTTAGCGTTAACGCCTGCTTTGATATAATAGTCAGCCTTACGTTGAACAACATCGAACAAGTGAAAAGTCTTTGTTTTAGGTTCGTATTCGTACTCTAGGTCGTAACGTTCTAAACCTTTTTTGAATAGTTCTAAGTTTGTATCATGGTTACCTAGATTTTCAAATTTAGACGATGAAACTTTAGCGTGTAATTCATACTTATAACCCGTATCTTTAAAAACTAAATCAAAGTACCTTTTTCCTGTAAAACTACCGTTATATACTTCATACACTCTTAAATTGTTTAGGTCATCTAATTCAACAGGACGTGCTTTGATTGTTAACTTTTCTTTTTGTCCTACAGTCGTTTTATCTAACATAACGATACGGTATTCATTAAGGTCATCTGCACCACCAACACCTGTAATCGTCCACATTTTAGTAATAGCCCCTATAGCGTCAAATGTAGCTTTGTTTTCTACCATTTCTATTTCTAAGGAGCCATCTTCATTTAATTTCTCGTTTAATTTTGTTTCTACAGGTAGGGATTGCCCAATGCCCTGTAACGTTTTTAATAATATTGGCAATTAAGCAACCTCCTTACAAGTAATATCTTTTGTGTTTAAACGTGATTTTTTGAAGTTTCTTAGTAGTATGGAAAGTATTCCAACCAGGCATTAACACAGGTTGTTGTTTCGTCTTATTGTAATCATCAATGCGTAAGTTATTACGATATACATGAATGCCGTCAAATTTGATAACATCACCGGCTCTCAATTCTAATCCACTTATTTTCATAATGTCACTATGTGTCATATAGAAGTTAAAACCATCGCTATCATTTTTACTGACATTTTCTCCAAGTGTCATTTCTACAACACTATCTTGGTTGAATTGGTTAATTTCAGCTGTACCACCGTAATATACATCGCCTACTTTAGTATCATAGAATGTGTATCTACGTTCTTTATGAGATGTGTTGAACGGGTTTTTGTCTGGAATACCCCATTTATTCAAATTACCACTCTCTTTTTCTAAATCTGTACTATACCCAATACTCTCAAAGTATGGTAATTCAATCGTTTCGAAATCTAGTGTGAATTCACCTGACGTTTTAGTAGTATCGAATGACACTTCATTAACTAAGCCGACAAGTATCTGCCTACCGTCAACATATTCTAGTTCAAAAGATTGTTCCTTAGGTTGGAATATATTCTCGAATTTAATTTCACTTTCAGACGCTGCTAATTCTCTAAGGTAAAAATGACCTCTTAGCATAGCTTGTATGTTCGCTTTTAAATGAGAAGCATAAGCTATCTTTTCCACATCGTATCTCACAATCATTGAAATGCTTTTCTTTTCTTCTTTAGTAGCGTTATGGAATCTACCGTTAACACGATCAATTTCATCAAATTTACGGTCATAGCCAGCACCTTTAACATCATAAGAAACAACTCTCAACGCAGTACCAGTGAAGCGATTGTCACTAATACGCAAACGTTCTTTATTTTTGTAAACTTCAACATCATGTAATATCAATTAACAATCACTCCTTTAAAATAATCCGAAACTTGCGTCTTTTGAGTTGGAATCTTCAATGTAAGATTTAATAGCCGGTATATCTGACTCATTGCGAACAGTCACGTTGACGATAGGTTTATTGTTCTCTTGCATGCTATGACGTACGTCTTTACTCATATGTGCGTTCACATCGCTATTTAATCCACCTGTTAAGTCTGATGTTAAATCAGTGTTTAAATCAGGGCTAAATGCGTTAGTTACACCTTTCGCTAAACGACGACTGGCATTAATAGCACTATTGCTTTGTTCCATAATACCAATACCTAAACCTTGAGAAATATATCCGCCTATACCTCTGAACACACGTGAAGGTGAGTGAATACCTAGTACGTTTTTAGCTGCACTAACTGCTTTTTTAGCGATGTTTGCAGCAGCATTTATAACTCTACTTGCACCATTTGCAATACCTTTTGCAATCCCCGACGCAATATGCAATCCTGCAGATACCATTTTTCCGAAGAAACTTCTGACTTTTGAAACAGCTCTACCCATACCAGAAGCCACTTGAGATACAACTCTAACAAAACCACTAACCACACCTTGAACAAATCTACTCATCGCAGAAATGATACTTGAAACCCAACGAGCACCACCAGAAATGATGCGACTTAATGCTTGCATCATTTTTTGAGCAACAGTTGAAACTACACGTGAAAACCAACTTGATACTGTATTCCATATTCTAGTAACTGCACCTGAAATCGCAGACCAAATTTGGTTCCAACTTGTAATATTAGTACCAAGTATTCTGTTCAAAACATTGAATATGAAGTTAGAAATTTGGCCCCAAATTGACAATATGGTATTCCAAATCGTAGTCATTACATTAGAAATCGTAGTTTGTAAAGTTTGCCAAGCGCCAGAAAAATCTCCGGTAAGGAGCTGTATTAATGCAGTAAACAAACCGAAAATCAATTGCGTAGCAGCTTGTAGTATTCCACCTATCGCAGTGAATACTACTGAAATCACAGTCCAAAGAGATTGGAAAGCAGTTACTAAACCATTGATAAGGCTGATGAATAAGAAGCCGAGAACTTGGTTTGCAACTTGTCCTAACATTTGTAAGATAGGCATAATTGGTTGGAGCGTTTGTTCGATAGACGCTCTGAACTGATTAAACCAGTTAATCACTGTTTTTACAGCGTTCATTATCGTATCTTTAATTGTGTTCCAAGCTTCAACACAAGTTTTTCTGAAATTCTCGTTCGTTTTCCATAACCAAACAATAATACCTATTAAAGCAACGATAACGCCTATGATAGCCAATACAGGCCATGAAATCGCGCCTATAGCTACACCCAATGCTTGGAAAGCGCCACTTAACATAGGTAAGATACGCATAATTGTACTAATAGGGCTCATGAGAAGTCTAAATGCGATTTTCACTAGGTTTAACGCACTTCTAAGTATTTGAGTGTTTCTAGCAAAAGCTAACATTTTACCGATAGCTTGGATTAAACCTACACCGAACACATTAGATAGCAATGTACTTACTGCAATGATTGGTGCTAGTAAAGCCCACAACATACCACCGAGTATCATACCTATACCAACCATTCGAGCTATAGCAGGGTGTGTTTCAAACAACTTAGCTATGAAACCAGCTAATGCTGTTACTACTTTTAATATCACACTTGCTATTGGCGCCATTGCAGTGCCGAATGCAACCAAAACTCTTACGATATTACCGATTAGATCCATAATGACTGGACCATTCTCTTGTACATACTGAACAAACTTTTTAAATCCTTCAGATTTACCAACTTGTTCAGACCATTCTCTAAACTTAGCAGTCATTTTAACTAGCCAATCAAAGATATTAGAACTGTTTTGAGCAAATGCTTTCATCAAGTTACCAATACCCATGAATACATTGCCAAATATTTGACCTATTTTAGGTAAATTAGTTTTAGTGTATTCAATAAACGACTTAATAGCGTTCTGACCTGCTACGCTGTTAGCCCAGTTTTGGAACTTCTTACCTAAATTATCTAAACCTTTAGCAGTCCATAAGAATAGTGGACCTAATTGAGTGAATACATTAATGAGTCCATCACCAAAGCGTCCTGCAGCACTTAATAATGTGTTGAATGTCTTAACACCTGTTGTATTCATCATGTTAAAGAACTTGCTAGCAGTTTGGCTGTTTTGAGCCCATTTTAAGACACTCTGTGACGCTTGTTCCATTCCTTTAGAAATACCTGCTAAGAATGGTTTCATACGTCCTAAAGCTACGTTAACTGTATCTAAAGCATTAGATAGCGTGTTGAATATCTGCGCTTGATTTTGCTTGATAATGCCTTCCCAAGTTGACTTAACTTGTTCTAAAGACGCTTGGTATCTTCTTGTTTGCGCAGTAGCTTGTAATGTTCCGTCATTCAACATTTTAATTGCACTTACTGCCATAGCACCAAATGCAAACGCACCACTTGCAGCAATACCAAATGCACCAGCTACACCTAATGCACCACCAGCAACTACACCTAATGCGTTAGCTACTGCCATGATGGCGGGTACTAAACCAGCTATAATAGGAATAAGACCTTGAAAACTAGCGATTAGCACACCTTTGATTTGTTGTCCAAACACAGTACCAAATGTACGAATACGAGTAGCTAATCTATCCATTTTGTCTCCGTATTCATCTAAAGACTGACTTAAAGCTCTAGTTAATACTTGAGCTCTTGTCATTCCCCTTGTATCAAAGTTAACTTTTACCGTTTTATCATGTAAGGTTGCAAGCATAGCTTTAGCACCTAATACTGAACGTTTTAAGGGGTTGTTGTTACCTTTAATATCTACTTCTTTATCTCTTAATTGCTGTAATTTCTCTTTAACTACTGCAATTGCTCGTTTGATAGGGTTGTTGTTACCGTCTATTTCAACGGTGTGTCCACGCCAACGTTGAGCCATTGCTTTTGCAGTGTTTAAGGCTCGTTTAAACTTACTGATATTCGCATCGACTTGTGTTTCGATTTCATCGGGTATTTCAGTTTTAGCCATACGTTGAGCTTTTCTGATATTCCGTTGGAAATCTGTAATGATCGCCGATATACGAGCCATAAAGTTTTTGTTCATGGCTAACCTCCTCTTTGACTAGTATTACGTAATGAATTCATAAACCGTCGTGTACCTTGTTTCTGAACTGCTCTGTTTCGTTTGTTCTGTGCTAACTTACGTTCTTTCATACGTTCGTATTCTTCTGATTGTCCACGCACTTCATATCTTTCACGTTCTAACTTTTTTTGCAGTCCTTTTAACGACTTACCAGCTTGTGCAATACTATTAGCTTGAGCACCAAACAATAAATTTTCTTGTTCATCAAGTAACGCCAATCTGCGACCGATAACCCAGTCTTTCCATTCATTAGGCGTCAAACTCATTAATTCATCATAAGGGAGATAGCCTATGTATTGACTGGTTATCTGCCGTATTTCCGAATAATCTAGTACGGTAGCTCGCCCATGATTTCTTTGTAGTTGTTCTTCATGAACTCGATACCGTTCTTCGTAGACTCTTTCTCTTCCTCTTTTACCATAGACGGTGCTGAGTTCATTTGTGTCCAGAACAGACGAGATTTTTGTTTGAAAAAACCACTATGATTTAATACTTGTAAAGCACCTTGTAATAATTCGATAGAATCTTCTTTTTCGTCAATAATTTTCATTAGTGTTTGTTCGATATCTTCACGTTTAGGTGCGTTTTTACCTAAATAAGCTGTTGCACATTCCCAAAAGTCTGCAATTGCAATTGGATCACGTTCTAAAATACCGTTATAAATAGCATTAAAGCCAGATACTTTAGTAGTTTTACCGTTTTCATCTTGCTCATCTTTAGCAAACTTTTTAGCAGTTTTATCAAATAAGAAAGTAGCTTTTGCTTCTACTTCTTCTCCGTTGAATTCTAATGTAGTAATAGGATTGATTGTATTTTCAGTCATTCTTTAACCTCTTTCTGTTATTTTTTACAAAAAAATAGAGGGCTTAATGCCCTCGTAATTATGCACCAGCACTAGGTGTACGGTTTTCGTATGAGTCTGTATAAGCTCCCATATCTTCCCATTCAACTGTAGGAGCAGCAGCACTAGGATTAAGCCATTCTGGTGGTAATGAATCAACAGAACCGTCAGCACTGTTAAATTTAACTTTTGCAGTGATTTCGATTTTGTCATCCTCATCATCAAATGACCATTCGTGCTCTTCTACAATTACATAAGCGAAAGTACCGTGATGTTTACCGTCACGTTTCTTAACTTCCCAAATCCATAAACGTAACTGCTTGAAGTTTTTAACTGACTCTTTTAAAGCTTCTTGACCTTTGTCGCCAGGTACACGGTCAACAGTTAACTTGATTTCTTCTTCTACAGAGTTACGACCATAGTCTTTTTTGCCACCTGTAATCATTTCAGCTAAATCATTACTGATTGTGTGTCCACCCTCAGCTAAACTAGCTAACAGAATAGCATCTTCTTCTTTCAGCTTGCTCGCTAAATCTTTGTCAGCGATTTGTAACGCTGCAATGTATTTATTCTGCGCCATTCGTTACACTCCTTTGTAAAGTATTGTGTCTGTATTTAAAAACAAGACGGATGATACCGTGTTTCGTGTACTGATCTATGTCAGTTATCACTTCTTGTGTATCAATTCGACTTTTTATAAATGAATAGTTATTTATTTCTATTTCAGAGTTAAGTACAAAACCTAAGTATTGAATGATTTGTGAGGCTTCATCTCTATTTCTAGCTTGGCTATAAACATGCAATGTAACGCCTACATCTTCAAACATACTTGTCGTTGTTTCTTTGTTAGTGACGTTTGTTTCACCCACAACGATATATGGGTAAACAGCGTCTTTTTGAACGCAATCAAAAACCCTACCACCAAGTTGTTTTTTGATGATAGGGTTGCTTTTTAATTTGTTATATATCTTGTTAAACAGATACCGTTCTACTGATACCCACATATCTTAACCACCTTATGAAAAATACTTATTGAAAAACGCTCTACCTTCATCGATTGCAGGTTCCCAAAAAGGCTGTGCATGTTGCCCTTTAGTTGTGTGCCAATGTCCGTCTGCGTCTTTGTAACGCCACGGGATATTCTTTGCACGACTACCACCCGGACCGACTGCGTATATCCCTGTACCGTAGTTGACGTAAACTGCGTACTCACTGCCGATATTAATAACGCCTGTTAATCCGCCCTTCTTAAAGTCCATAGAAACACTTTCTCTAAGATAACCGGTATCAACAGGCATGTTACTAACTATTGAATTGTGAATAATTGTTGTTGTCTTGGCTATACCTTTTTTAGCCCATCTAATCGTTTCTTTTTCAAACTCCTCAAGTTCCTTAACTAAATCCCAATTTCCGTATTTAACCTTAGCCAATAGGACATTCTCTCAATCTTGTTAAGTTGATTTCTTGTTGCCCGCCTTGGTCGACAGGTTCTCCTACTACTTCGTAAGTTTTACCGTTGTATTTAAATAAGTTTGTGTTAGTTATTGGCAGGCTGTACGGCGTATATAGGTTTCTGTCGTATGATTGGTTCATTTGATGAAACTTGAGTTGTTCAGATGAAGTAGGCGTATCCATAAATCCTTGTATTGTTTTTTCGCTCTTAAAGCGCTCTTGTTCACGTGGATACTCTCCTACAACCTCTCTTGAGCCTAATTCGATTGTATGAGGAAACTCATTTAATGGATTAAACATGATAACCAGTCCAACGTAAGCGTCTAAATGGTTTAAGGTAACCGTATGTTTCCTTAGGTAGATCAGTAACGAAAGTGTAGCTCACAGTACCCATAGTACGTGAAGAAATATTGCTAGTCGTACCTTGTTTAATACAGTTAGCAATGAATTTCTCTACATTACTAGGTAATGACTTCCTATTGAATGTTTGATTACAATATTCTTCAGCTACATTCAGATACTTTTCAATAAGTAATTCGATTGTTTCGTCATTTGAAGTATCATCGAGCGAGAGATTGTTTAATAATTTAACGTCTTGTGCGTTCATTACTCAACACTTCCTAATGCTTCAATGAGTTCATCTTTTTTCATACTAGAAAAGCCCTCTATTTCACGTTCTTTAGCGAGTTCTCTTAATTCTGATACTTTCATACCTTTTAAGTCTTTGTCGCTCTCTACACGCTCAATAAGGGGCTTATTTTGACGGTTCTCTTTTGTGGATAGTTCAGTTAATCGTTCATCACTTACATTTAAACCTTTACGAGGGAACGTATCTCCAACGTTATATTCGTAGTTGGCGTCTTGTAAGTCTGTGAAGTATTCGATTACTTTATACATACGTCACTACCTCCTTTTATGCGCCTGAGTCTGTAGTTCCTGCGCCTTTAGTAACCTTAACTGCTTTAGATTCATCATATAAGTATGCTACATAATGTTTATCACTGTATAAAGCAGTTGTTTTAGTTGAAGGATCACGGTCAGTTTCTAAGAAGAAATCACGTTTAGTGATTAATTTAACTGCACCACGTTTAGCTAAGATAGCTTCTCCCTCATCTAATTTCTTAGAACGTACAATAACAGCTCCTAACGCTTCGCCAAACGCACCTTTAACGATAATGTTATCGCCTAATTCAGTAGCGCGAGTGAAGTTATCTGAAGCACTAGAACGTAATTTACCAGCGTCTTTAGGATTAATGAATAATACCATTGGTTCTAAATCTTCATCGTCAAATGTATCAATAGCAGCTTCTAAACCTGCTAATGTACCGATGTCTGCACTTACAGTTAATTTAGTACCTCGTAAAGCTTCTAATACGTCATTATCTACTTTGTTAGCAATAGCTAAACCGTGTTGACGTACTGCTTCGCCTTGAGGGTCACCATAACCAGATAATAAAGCTTCATCAGTAATATCAGTACCTTTACCGATTTTATGAATTTTAGCTTCACGTCTGTTAGTTTCAATTTTGTCTACAGGGATTTTTTGTCCTTCAGGTACTACTGTAGCATCGCCACTGTAAACAAATGCAGGGAAAGTTAAAGTGTCACCTGGTTGTCCTACTAATGTACTGTCAATGTCTGCAAATTGTGCAAATCTCAATTTCTTATCTAATTCTGCTTGCATCATAGGTGCTAATACTTCTGGAACGATTTGTGTGCTTTTAGTTGTTGTTCCTTGTGCCATATGTTATAACCTCTTTTCTAATTGTTTATTAGAGCGTCGTATGTTTTTCTATCATTCATAAATAGATCAGTTCTTTCATCTACGCTCATATTGTTGAACTGTTCTTGTGTTATTCCGCCAGCAACACTTTTTCCGTCATATGGTGTGCGTCCACTTGGTTTAGATTGTTCAAATAAATGCTCATTCTCTTTTTTGAACTCACTCATGTAATCGTCTAATCCTTTGACATTTCCATTGTCATCAACTTCTAAATTGTCTTTATCGATTAGTTTGATTACTTGTTCAGGTTTAATTGCTTTTTCTTTAGCTAAAGATACTTCGATAGCTTTATTTAACTGAACGTCTTTGAGTTTTTGATCGTAGTTGGCGTTTTCCTCTTTATATTTTTCTAACTCTTGTTTAAGTTCATCGTTATCACCAACATTATTTTTGAGTTCTTCAATTTGATTATCACGATTTCTAATTTCTTCGTTAGCAGTGTCTAATTGTTCTTTTAGTGAGTCAACTTTCTCTGCTTTTTCTTTATAAGATTGCAAACCTTCATGATGTTCGTCGATAATCTTTTGAATAGCATCTTCTTCGACACCTAAACCACGTAAAAATTCTCTTTTCATTATTACTACTCCTCACATTTTTTATTACGGTGGTCTTTTCCACCATGAGTTTGCACCTTTTAACGCCTTGAGCATGATTTGGGCATAAAAATTGCCAACACATTTAAGTGTTAGCTAGAATAAGTTAAAATTTGCATTTTCAGCATTACTTTTATTAATGTAATTTTTAATTTGTTCTGTGTTAGCTTCGTTGCTTATTCCTACCTTTACAACTGATCTATCATTCTTTAATTGATTAATTTCTTCGTATAGTTTTTTGATACGTTCTAATTTCTCAATTGCTTCATCAGCATCAACATTAACCTTCACATTAAACTCCATAATCAAGCACCACCTTTCCGTTTCTCTTTCTCCCACTCTCTATAGTTAGTGAAAGGTATTACGCCATCTTCTTTAGTTCTCATAGTTGTAGGTAATTCATCTTCATCTATGTAATAAAGCAACTTACAACGACAGTTAATGTTCTCTTTTGCACTAGCTACACCTACAAACAACTTAGGTGCAGGACCTACACAACCACTAGAATGAAAGTTATCTTCGATATCGACTGAAGTGCCGTCTAAGTGTCTGTGTGTATCACGTGTGCGTGTATCTTTAGTAGAATACCAACGTTTCTTCATATCGAGTCCATTGTCTTTAGCTACCATTGCACTATCTAACCCTGCTTGTGACAATGCACGTCCTGTTTCTGTACGTGCTACTCTTACTGATTGCGCCTTTGCCATCCCTAAGTCATCTCTTAACGCTTTAGCTATCTTAGAGTAGCCCTCGCCACTCATAATACCTTGTGTGATATGCATACGAATACGCTTTAATGTATCATCACGATGTTTCTGTAATGTAGGTACCAGCTTAATAAACTCGATAGGTTGTTCTATAGCTTTCTGTATCGTTTGTGTGGTTGGTATATCAAAACTCATAGACGTTTGACTTGCTACTTCATACAAAAATAGGCTCATCATGTACTTTTCGATATAGACGTTCTGTTGCGACTGTTTGATAGCCTTAGCGACCTCTCTATAGTCTTGTGACAACATCTGTCCTATACGATTAAGTTCTTTGTTGAGCCTGTTGTATTTATTGAATTCAGTCCACGTTACTTGCGGTTCATCTCTATCATACTTTTCGTACATATTCGCAATAATCTGTTTGATTTCTTTCAAACGTTTAGCAAATAGTATTTCGATTTCTTTCTCTGCTTGATTAACCAGTTTGTCGATGTAGTTATCTATGTCATTCTGATTGGTTATCTTCGGATTGTCTTTGTTGTTCGTCATTCAATCCCTCCTCAATGTCAGGGAGTTGTTGATTGAGTTCTATGTTTTCTTGCTCTATTCTTTCCATTTCAGCTACAGGATCTTGTACCCACGAATGATTACCAAGAATAGTTTCTTTAGATAATAACCCTGTAGAATTCATAGCGATTTGAGAGTTTTCTAACTCATTAACCATTACATTGAAGTTGAATGTAATCTCTATGTCTTGCACTCTCACATCTAATCTGTAGAAGTCGATAATGTACTGCAATAGCTCTTGTAATGCAGTAAGTGTTTTGTTCTTCAATTTATTAGCTTTTAAGTCTAAGTTACTGTACATAAATTTAAGTGCAATACCACTTGGGCTATTACCAAACTTATCTTGTTGGAAGTCTACACCTTGTCCAAACTCTATAATGTAATCACGTAACATCTTCGTGTATTCCTTAACAGAGTCGATAGGCACTTCTACTTTGATAGTATCTACGCCAGAACCACTTTCTCCTGCAACACTAATTGCTTTGTAGTATTTTAGGTTATGCATGAAGTCTTTCATATCTTCACCTTCATAACCTTTTAAGATATAGATTAACTCTACTGATTCGTCAAAAGTGTTTTGTGTATCTGACAGTCGTTTATCTAATGCATCTATGATTGTCTTATACATGAATATATCTGATACTTCTTGTGGGTTGTTCTTGAACGGAATAAAAGGAACACGCCCCCAACTCATCAATTTATTACCTTGATAATAATGAGGTTGTATATGATCTTCACTACGATAGAAATCATGGATAAGTTGTCCTTCTTTCAACTCATAGAATGTCACATCATCTTTAGTCCAATACTCAACACGTTCTGCTCCGTCTAATTCATATACACGGATAAACGCTTGCAGTTCATCTCTTTCTTTATTAGTCCAAATAGGTACAGCTTGTTCTGCAGGTACACGAAACGTTTTAAATTCTCCCTCTTCATCTACATAAGGTTGAACCCATTCGATACCTTTATTACTTGCAGCAGTTAATATATCTACTAATTTGTCATCCCACTTGTGATTAAGTGTGTGTTGTATTTGTTTTAATGCTTTGTCATTATCTACACCAAATGTCACAGGATTAGCAACTGCATAAGCTACTTTCTGGTCTACTAAGTTTTGATGGTAGTTAGTATACATGCGCCAGTCTGGTTTAGTTTCGTCATAGTCGCCGTTCACATCTTTTTTGGAAGGAGCGTCTAATATATCTGGGTGATGATTATAATATCTTTCGCCCATTGTGATATTGTCTATATTCTCTTTATGTTCTCTAACTAAGCGCAATATCATTTCTTCTTGCGTTTCATACTTCGGTTTAATTTGTTCTACCACTTGTTCATGATATGGTTTGTCCCATGGCCAGTTAATGCTAATCACCTCGTTTACGTAAGTATGCTAAGTTTATTCTGCCTCATGTCACGCTCTAAGGCGTATCTAGTGGCGTCTATCGTATGATTGTCTTTATCCTCTAATCTCGGTTTAACATTGCCGTCTTTGTCAGTTTCATAGTCGATATTCTCAAATTCTCTCGCTATATTAGGTGTTCTGTTAGGATCTATCACAATAGCAGTTAAATCATCAAGCCATTGTTCCCCGTGTTCTACACTGTCAGGTCCTTTCTTCACACCTTTAATTCTCTTGATACCGTGTTCTTGTTTCAACTCTGCAATAGACTTCGGTTCAGCGCTATCTGCGAATATCTCGTCTGATTGATAGCCTCTACGCTTTAACCAGTTAGCAAACTCTCTATTGCTTATTTGTACACCATAGTGTTCATCAACTGCGTAGATAATACGTTTCTTCTTGTCATAGTGCCAACGTACAAAAGCTAACGGATCAGTAGCGTATCCAAAGTCTACAGCATTACGTATGTTGTCGAAGCTCTTATACAACTCATCAGGTATCTTCTCTATTTGTAGGTTGTTAAACGGCACAACACCACTACCAATAGCTTCACCCATATATTCCCAACGATAACGTTGTTCGTTACGTTCTTTAGCACTCTCCGCCTCTTGTATAAACTGTTTAGAGATAAAAGGGTTATCTAAGTACGTTGAATGGTGTACGAACGTATTATCCGGTTGGAATGAGCTCTCATATTTTTTGTTAACCCACGATTGTTTTCTCTTAGGTGGGTTATAACTAAAGAAAAACTTGTAAAATAATCCGTCATCTAATTCACCACGTAACATAGAGTTAGTAATTGTAGTAACTTCATCTTCTGTCTTGAACTCTGCTAACTCCTCTATCCACATGATAGAAAAAGGGAACCGACTATCTTTTAACGACTTTAATCGTTCAGGGTTCTGTGCCCCTCTGAAGATAATTCGATTCCCTTTAGGTACGTATGTGATTTCCATTGGCGACACTTTGACTTTGAACAGGTGCGACACCTTTTGTTCTTCTATCGCCCACTTGATTTGCTCAAATACTGATGTAGCTAATGTGTTGTCTGTCTTACGTACTACAACTGCATTCATAGGATAGCGCATGATTAACTGTGTAATGATGATAGATATATCAGACGACTTACCACTACCACGTCCACCTTTAGCTACTATGTTAAGCTTCTCTCTATCTTTAGTTGCTTTCCATAAGCTATGGAAGTGTTTAGGTAACAGTTCAGATAGGTTAATCGATATCGTCATTGAACTGTACCGTCGCAGTCGTTTCGATTTGTTGTCTTTCTACAGGTGTATATCCTGTACGATCTAATATATCTTTAGAGGCTTGGTAGCGTACTAGTTCGCTTTTAGCGTCTAACAAGTTAATCATCGTTTGTAAGGCTTTCGGTACCTGCTTAGATAAATGCTCTGCTTGGTAACCTTTAAAACCCTCTCTGAATTTATCATTATGCTTCCAACGGGATATAGTAGAACGATTAACGTCAATTTCTACTGCTATTTCTCCCTCTGCTAAATCTGTTTCGTTCTTCAAGCGTATATATTCTTGTTGTTTCTTAGTTAATTCTAAGTACGCCCCGAATGTTGCGTTATTTTGCATGTTAGTCATCGTATATTACCACCTACTCTCACGGTTAAGCACCTTTGTTTGACGTATAAAAAAGACACTGCGTAAACAGTGCCTAACGATTATGTTTTGTTATTTATTTGAGTTTATGTACTCATGTCACACTTCTATGTCACATCAATACATAAAAATAAGTTACCCGTGTGTTCTCACGGATAACTATGTAAAGGAGAAAAAATTAAATGTCAAGTATTTATACCAACTTATCGGAAGCCGTGTTGTAAGATTCAATAAAACTACCCGCCACTCTGACGGATAGTTAAGCAATCAGATGCGCAACGTCTAATCAAAGACGATAAACACTTGTCCAATCACTTCGATATTGAATACCCCACCATAGTGCGAAAGGATAAACACTATGTCTTGTGAGGTAATTCTTACAATATCATAATACACCGATTATAAACGGACTTACACACTTCAAAAGTCCACCCTACACATAACCTATGAATTCTGCCAATCTATTTATCATCGCGTCACGTCGTCTTAATATGCTCGTCTTACTTGTACCGAAGTAGTCAGCTATATCCTCCCACTCACTACAACCTATCGGACACTCCCAATATCTCAAACGCATTAAGTCTTGTGTATCTTCATCTGATTCATAAATAAGTTTATCTACACCTTTTACAATGTTACGTAAGTTGTTATAACGATTGTCACTTAACTTCTTAATTGATTCTCTCTCAATAGGATTGCCTGGTATATTACTCTTACCTGCTCCTACATTCTCGGGTTCGTGGTTTTCTAGTAATTCATACTCTCTCACTTTTAACTCTCGTCTATATCGCTCTATGTTCTTGATATAATCTTCTAATTTCTTTATATCGTGTCGTTCAATCGTTATCACTATACCACCTCCCAATTAGGACTATCGTATAAAACTTTACCTTTACATTGTTTAGCTATCTTTTTACATTCTTTAACATCTTTAAACTTACTAGCTTTTTCGAAGTCGTCTGTAAAATTATAAACTACTTCAACATTTCTAAATGTTGTAATTATAGATTTTCTCAAGTAAACACCTTGATTAACTTCTATTATATATTTACCAGTCGTGTCCGTTTGATACTCTACTTCATATTCATTTGCCCATTCATTTTCAGCTTTCATTCTAGTTGTGTTTAATTCAATACTGCGTAATTTAGCTAACTCTCTCCAATATTCTACATCTCTTTTTAAGTTAGAAATTTCCGTTCCTTTAATCTCTAATTTCCTCTCTGTTTCCTTCCACTTATGCATAGCGAACATCCACGCGATAAAAATAATTAGTGTTGTTATTAAGCTTATCCAATTCATACTACTTCCCTCCATTCTCCAACTTATCTTTCAATGTCTTAATCTCATAATCTTTCACTTCTAACTGGTGTTTTAAATCATTCTGTTCAAGTAATGAACCAAACAGAAGTAACACCAATATAATAATTGCTATTACGCCCCACATATTAATAACCTCCGTATATGCCATTCAAATGAACGTGGTCATTCACGTCAAAATCCTTAGGCACTTCCACCTCATCATTTGCAGTTAACTTATAATACAACTCTCTACCAATCCATTTACCTAACTCATACATAGCGATAGTAAACCAAATTTTTAATATTCTTTTAGTCATATAGATGTCCCTCCCTAGTTAAAATTTCATCTTTACCTTTTTCTATTTCTTCTACATACAATTCGGCACTGTCGGCATCGCTACCTATGACAATATATTCAAACAAGGAATCCATGATGTTACGAAATAGACCATGCATCTTTTCATAGGTTCCTGTGGCTAAAATTTTAGTTCGTATGTCTGTATCCTCCTTATAAAAAAGTGCATATTTTTCGTCAGTTTTTTCGATAACTTTATCTTCTTTCGCACATTTTTCTAAAGCCTCATCTTCACTTCCAGCTTCTACGACATTCATGTATTCATTCTCTCTAACTTTGCTAACGTGCCTATGAACATATCCAGTACTATCTTGTATTTCTCTGATTAAGTATTGTGTCACTTCCCTAACACCTCTTTCACTTTTTCTAATATGTCTTTATTCTCCTGTGCTTCCATATGCACCTCTGTCGCTTTCATTTTCAAACCAATCAACCTGTTTGGGTGTAGGATATACAACTGGTGCTACAACTAACTGTGCTAGTCTTTCGCCTTTTTCTACTGTGATATCTTCATCACCTATATTGTCTGTGATGATACCTATTTCTTTGTGGTATGTTTGGTCTATTGTTCCTAGTGCTACACGCAATTTAGTTTTAAGCGATTTACCAGATCTAGGTCTTACTTGTCCCTCGTACCCATAAGGTAGATTAATTGCTATATCTGTTTTAACTATTGTTGTTGTATGTGCTGGGATTGTGATTGTTTCTGATACATATAAATCCAATCCACTATCCGTAGAATTTGCTCTCTTCGGCATAGTTGCATTCTCTGATAATAATTTGATTTCTAATGTATTTGTCATTTATGAAACTCCTTTATATTCAGATTGTTTAAGCCATTTACAACCTTTATGTGATTTATTAATGCCTCTGATACATTCACTTATATGTCCGCTGCTAAAACCATTTCTTTCAGCTTCCATCATTGATTTATAATAGTTACATTCTCCAGTTTTTATATTTATACTAACTACTGGGATGGTTTTTGATTTTAACCATTTTGGAGAGATTTCTCTACTTTTTACAATTCTTTTGTTTCTAGTACCGTAATTTGCGTTATATTTATAAGTACACCATTCTAAATTAGATACCTTGTTATTTTTAGTATCTTCATCTTTGTGATTTACACACTGGTCACTTTTTTCTTTAGGTAAAAAATGTTCCGCCACTAATTTGTGCACTAATAACCTCCTACATTTCGCTTTTAAACACAAATTCACCCTTAAATACCCTTTTCCGTTATCTATTTGTTTAAGTTCTTTGTTGTAATTGTTGCTCCATACTCTCCCTTTGTCTGAAATTGAGTATTTACCATTAAACCCCTTAATATAAGTCCAATTTTCTTTCATCACTATCACGCTCCAAATCACTTAATAAATTTTGGAACTCATGCGTTCCGTCTAGTTGGTCCATATATTTTAAATCTCGCTTTAATTCGTTTTCACTTACCATTTCGTTAGCTATCTCAAATAAATGATATTGATTGTATGGTGTTATAATTTGATTTACTGAGCGATGTACTTCCACATATTCTTTTAATTTCTTCTCTTTCAACTTTATCCATAAACTTTTATAATCTTTATCTTTCATTATCTGCACGCTCCTTAAAATTTATAATCACATGACAGATGTTTTGAAATATTGCATCCGGTTCTCTATCTTTTAATGTCCCGTTAACGATTAAATCATCTATCTCATCAAACGCCTCTGCTTTCCTTTTCGTTTCTGCCATATCATTGATGAGTTCATCACGTTGCTTACGTAAACTGTCACGTTCATTTCTAAACTTCCACCAATCACTACGTGGATAGCTTTCGTCTAAATCTAACTCATTGTTTTTAATGAATTCTAATAATTGTTCCTTAGTTACTTCTGCCATTCCTCATACACTCCCTATTCTTTCTTATATTTTCTTTCTCAACTTTCATCGTCACTCTGCTTCCTGCTACTTTAACCACAAAGCCTTTAACACCTAACTTGTGTAATTCCTGTTGTATCTGGGTAGGCGTCTTGCCTTGTGTGTTGTATCTATATCGTTGGTTGATTGTGTCGGATAATATCATGCGTTCATCTTCTCGTATTCATCTGCCCACATGTACATCAACCCGTCACTCACACATCTACGGTTGCACTTTCTAGCAATGTTGCGTCTGTCGATAAATAATACTTTTCCAGCTTCTACTGTACTTGCGAATTCTTCTACAATTTTGTTGTCGCTATCCACTAGGTATACCGGTTTGGATACACCTTTATTTCTGCGATACACTCTATATTTCTGTAATGTAGACTGGAATAAGTTATCTGCAATAAAATTGTTGTATCTACTATCTTTCGGATATGCGTGCAATCCGTTTTTCAAGTTACCGATAAACGTTTCATATACAATATCTGCTGCACGATACTTTTTATTCTTATAAATAACTGTGAAAATACCGTTACAACCATTCGCAAACTTGTATTTTCCATCAGGCCTTTTCATTCTGCCTAAGTTGCTTACATATAAGTCGTACTTATCGCTGTACTTCCAAATTTCATCTTTTGCTATAACTCTTTCGTTAAACTCCTGTTTCTTATTCACTCTCGGCATTGCGTCGGTGAAGAAACACTTCAACTTATCGTTATATGTGCCACGTTCTTTTTGGTACCATAGTGTATTTAGAGGAATGCCTGTAATGTTGTGCAAATGAGATAGTTCTGTCTTAGTCACTGTGTGGCTAAATGGTTCGTACATATACACCATAATTAACCCTCCCACTTCTCAAATGCTCTGTTTAGATACCAACGTGCTTTGTCTAAATCTTCTTTACCGTTCTTACGATTAGCCCGACTTATATACTTGATTGCGTTACCAATAGCAAATGCTAACTCTGGTTTATAATCTTTAGTGACCTGCTCTATAAAATCCATTATTTCTATATCTCCATACGTGTAATGCGACGGGTGGTTAACCTTGTCATCTAATGTCTTTTTAGTTCCTTCATTTCCATTAGGTAATGAGTAAAAATCATAACAATCATCAATGGTCCAAGTTCTCCCGTCAATTGCTTCTACATCAGCAACCCATTTATCTATATCAAGACTTGACTGAACTAAACGATAAACATTTTTTATTTGCACTGTAATTTCAACACCGTTAACTTCTTGGATTCTGATTCTATCGCCTATAATCAAATCTTTAATGCTCATGATCTAATCACCTTTCTAGGGAATATGTCATTCTCCATAAGATGCTTGCACCATTCACCACGAGGGTGTTTTTGAGGCACTGTGAATAAATGTGGTTTCTTACGTTTCAACTCTTGTAATCTACGTTGTGCCATTCTCTCTTTATAACTAGCGATTCCGTCCTCTTTAGGTTTTAAACTATCCCATTCACTACGTCTTACTCCCAAAGGAGCTTCTATTGCATTTTCAAATTTCCAACCAGAAGCTAATCTTTGTCTTAAGATATCTGAATTGATATCTGCTTCTTTCATTTTTTCTACTACATCTGGTGTAATAGAGAAGTATTTATTTTTAACTCTCATTTTTGTCGATTCCATTTACTCCACCTCTATTAATTCAACTAGTTCAAAATCTTCATTCATCAACTCTTTGTCAGGGTTGTTACTGATTAAATCTAAAATACGCTCTTTTTCTTCTTCTTTCGTAATACGATTATTTACCCAAACTGGATACTTGCATCTAACTTTCATTGTTGCTTCGACTGTGACTGTTTCTTCTCTATTAGCCATTACTCATCACCGACCAATTCGCCATATTTCCAGATGAGTGTCATTGTATTTCCGTCTTTTAACCAGAATTCTCTACTAAAGTCGTCTTTTACTTGTTCAATAGAATTCCCGAACCATTGCGTTGCATCATTATCTTGAAATATCTCAAGCATTTCTGGAATTTTTGTATTTTCAGTAATCTCTTCTCCAATTTCTACTGTGAAAGTTTCATCTTTATCAACTTCATGCTCTATAAAAACTCTTTCGGCCATATCAAAATGCACATAATGACCATCAATATTGCTATAAAACATTTCACTTTTAATTCCATTCTTCCATGCCCATGTAATCAACTCTGGTAATGTCATTTCTACTTTACGTTTAACCTTTACCATCCTTCATCTTCTCCTTCTTACGCTTTCTGCGTGCCTTAGTTAGTTCTTCATACGTTATCCACTCTTGCCCTGTGTATTTAGGTGCTTTACATATCCATGTGAGTGGTACTTCTCTGTTTTGATATCTAAATATCTTCGCTTTCAACTTCGCTACTTCTGTTGGCATTCCTTTGACGTCTATGACTTCAAGTAACTTGTTATCTTTCCATAATGCAAAGTCGGCTATATATTCTGTTTTACGTTGGTTATCAAACTTAGGTATCAACTCATATCTAGGTTGTAATTCTATATGATCATATTCATTTCCTAAGTTACGTTCTAAATGCTGATAGAAGTCACATTCAATTTTGCTATCGAACACGACACCTTTATATTCAACTTTTTTAGAATTGTATTTACTCAAAGTTCCACCTCAAAATAATAATTCGTTAATTGTCATTTGCTGTTGCAGTTCTTCTTTTCTGAAAAGCTTATGTTTGCGTTTCAGTTTTTCTAGTTCATCTTTCGTTACTGTTCCTGAGAATGTGTTTCTAAAGTGTATGCCTGCATAGTTACCTAGTTTGAATGTATCTTCTCCTAACGGCGTTACACTGCACATCTTCCAACCGTCAATCTGATATAACGTGTATTGCTTTTTAAGTCCGTCGATAAGCCCCATCTGGTTGCCTCCATTTCGTTTCATTCATGATTAATTCCTGAACTTTTTCATATTCGTCAAATGGTGATATCGTTTTGTTTTCTAACAAACGTTTAACTGCCCAGCCTGACTCAATAAGCGTCTTAGCTATTAATGGGTCGTTTTGATAATCTTCTCGATACATAACGCCTAACAACTTTTGATATTCAACTACTTTCATGTGAAGAACCTCTGCGTTTTCTTGTAGTACTCAAACTCAACTACACCTGTTTCTCCGTCTTTATTCTTTGCGATGTTACATTCAACAATTGACTTGCCTGAGTCATCAACATCATCACGGTTGTAGTAATCATCTCGATATAACAACATAGCTAAACTTGCATCTGCTTCAATTCCACCTGCTTCTTTCATGTCAGATAGCATAGGTCTTTTGTCATTTCTTGTTTCTACACCTCTGCTCAATTGAGATAGCAACACAATAATTGCACCTGTTTCATTTGCAATAATCTTCAAATCTCGCGATATCTTTTCGATACCATTACGACGATCTAACTTACTGTCTGTCTGCATAAGTTGTAAGTAGTCAATGAAGATAACCTGTTGCACATCTTTGTTTTTCATCGCTTGTTTACGTACATCATGTGTAGTAATATTGCTTTTATCGTGTATATCTATATCAAGTTTGAGTATTCTGTCTGCTGCAGTTGTTAAACGTGTTAATTCATCCGGTTCTAAATCTTTAATTTCTTTGATACGAGTTAGTTCTATCCCAGTTTCTGCTGATAACATCCTTTTCAATACAGACACGCCAGTTGTCTCTAGACTGAAGAATGAAGTTTTATAGCCTTGAGACGCTATATTAAGCATCATATTAAGCGCAAACCCCGTTTTACCTACTGACGGTCTCGCAGCGATTACAATCAACTGTGTAGGTTCTAAACCACCTATTTTGTAATCCACCAGTTTATAACCTGTATTGATTTTTTGTTTTGGTTCTTCGCTATATAATTCTTCGACAAAGTGATCTACAATTTTTTTAGTCCCACTTTCTTCACTTGCACTAATTAAACTGACCTTTTGTAGTTTGTTAAGCATTTCATCAAAATTTTGTATATTCGGATCAGAATTGAATTCTTGTAATACGTTTTGCGTACGCTCTATTTGATAAAGATTGAGCAAATCTTGTTGGTATCTTTCAAAGAATCCGTAACCTATAAATTTTGAGTTATACAAATTTGAAATGGTGTCCATATCTAGGAATGACTTATCTTTTGTGGTTTTTAAATAGATTTCGTTATGATCTACCTTACCGACTTCGAATACATATTCCATAAATGACTTCATACCATCATGTGAGAACATTTCCGGTCTCACACGTAACTTCTCAATTATGTCCGGTTTTTGAAGTAAACTAGCAACGATTGTACTTTCGATTTCATGACGTTCATTCATCGTCACTCACTCCAAACTCACTTAACTTCTTTCTGAAGTCGTCTAATATCTTTTTACGTTGTGCTACGTATTCTGGATCATTTTTCATTCTCCAACGATGTCTAGCAGTTTTTTCGTCGACAGGTTCTTCTTTTACGACTTTGACTTCTTTCCTCATTATGTTTGGAATACTAGGTGGATAAGGATTAGCATCATTGATATATTGCATTACTGTTTTTTTAGTCGGTTCATAATCCCCGTTTTGGCTCAAAATGTTAACCCATGTTTCTAATTTAGGTCTGTCAAAGTCAATGTTGTATACATGTCTAATTGTTTTAATTACTTCTAGGGCTTGTTGTTTAGTCATAGGCATTAACTTTCATCTCCTAGCTCTTTCTCCATTTGAGCAATTACATCATCTGTTACAGTTTTTTTATTTTTAGGTTTAATTTTATTTTCAGCCTCTTTTTTATTCTTAACGTTCTCTTTAGCCCAGTTGTTTAACACTTTGATTAGGTAACCTGCATGACAACCTTTGTCTTTTGTATAATCAGTAGCTACTTCAACAACTTCATCTGCATGTTGTCCAATATCATCAATGGCATATCCTATCTGTTCCATTTGGTTAGGAGTTAAATTATGAGTAAGGTTACTCATGATGTAATTAATTGAGTTTTTGAAGATATCTTTATCTACTTCTTTTTCTCTTTCTTCTTCTACTTCTTTATCTTCTTCTATATCTGTTGCGTGACTGTCACGTGAAGTCACGTGACTATCTAAAAGTTTTTGTTTTTTTCTTTGCTTTTGTTTACGCAAACGGTTTTGTTCTCTTATCTTTTCTAAACCTTCGATGTTCTGATGTTTTTCCCAATTAGATACTTTAAAGACACCATTCACTTCTTCAATCATGCTTAGCTTTTCGAATGTTTGTAACGCTAATCTTATTGAATTGATAGGTCTATTAAATTCGTTAGCTAACATTTCTTCGTTATAGGGTAGACTTTCGGATAACATAATGTATCCTTGTTCGTTATACTTTCCAGCTAATGTCAGCAACTTAACCCATAAAGTGATGATTGTATCTCGTTCTGGCAGTGCTTCTATATACTTGATTTTGCTATCATCGAACATTCCAACTTTTAATTTAATCCACGATACTTCAGCCATTTACTTCTCCTTTCAACATTCGGTTGAGTCGTTCATCTACGGACACCCAACTTTCATATAATTTGTATTTCTCATTAAAACTATCTATACCTATTTGGTGCTGCTCTTTATGATGTCTTGAACATAGCGCTAATACTTTGTTGTCTGTGTGATCTATCTTTCGTCTGTTACGTCCTCGACCTACTGTGTGATAATGCGCAAGTTCTGCTCGTGGCGTTCCGCATATTACACAGTTACGATTGACTGTTGACCAGTAAAGGAACGCTTTATCATTTTTGAGTAAGTCACTTGTCTTATAATTAAGTGGTATATTGTTGTGAAACACCCAGTCGAGAATAACTTCTATAATTTGTTTAGCTTGTTCTCTTGTGCAGTCGCTCAATGAGAGGCGTTTTTCATAGCCGTAGAGGACTTCTACGTAATCCATGAACAAATACCTCATATAGTCACGGGGTTGTCCTGTATATGCTTCTATGTCGTTACAGAGCGCAAATATCTTTCTGCGCTGCTTATCTGTAATCTTGAATGGATCTACAACTCTTACATCTGCTTCCACTTCGTAACCATTGTCTAAAAGTAAAGACGTTTTGTTATCTAGTTCTACTCCTTTGATGACTACAGTAGTTGTACCGTCATCTTCTGTAATGTAGTTTTTAATTACTACCATCTAATCAGTCCAATCAGAACGGCAACATATCATCGGTAATGTCAATAGGTCCATTTGCATTTGCGAATGGATTTTTACTTTTTGTCTGTGTAGTATGTTCTTGTTGTTTTTGAGGTTGGTTGTTACCTTTGCTATCTAAGAATTCAATTCTATTTGCAATCACTCGTACTACTGAACGATTGTTACCTTCTTTATCTTGGAAACGGTCTTGCTTCAAGTTGCCTTCGATTAAAACTTTGCTTCCCTTACCGCAATAGTCGTTTAATAGTTGTGCAGTTTTGCCAAACGCTACGATGTCAAAGAATGATGTGTCATCTTTTTTGAATGGATTGTCCACTGCCATAGAGAAGTTAGTTACTTGTGTTTGTCCTGCTTGTTTAAGTTCTAAATCTTTAGTGATACGTCCTGTTAAAATAGTTAAATTAGTCATTCGAATTCTCCTTATCTAATTGTTTTAGTCCTGCATCTAGTTTTTGATGTGCATTTGCTATATCTTTTTTAGTAACTTTGTTAATGTTTTGAATACCTAACCAACGCATTGTTTTGTCTAGCGTTGCGTCTCTACCTTTTTCTTGAGATAAAGTTACAAACTGGTTGATACGTTCTTCTAATTCTGTAATGTCATTGTCGTTAGCGCTTGGAACTTCTTCCCCGTTGTATATATAAAGACCTAGGCCATGTAATGCTGCAGCTTTAACGAAACAACGTTTTTGAGCTTTATTAATATCGAACGTTGTCGCGCTACCCTTTGCTAAAGATTTGTTTCTAAAATCCAATACTGGAAGCCATTCTGTTTCAGTTTGTCCTTTTACAGTTACTGACACTTGTACGAAGTAACCCTCTGGAGTAGCTAAATAAGGTACAAAATAGTTATCTAGTGGTACATCAGGGTGTACAAATTCATGTGTTTTAATACTGTAGTTGCTGTCTATCTTCTTTAATTCTTGATGAGCGTATGACCATGCTAGGTAGGTTAATCCGTTTTTCTTTTCTACATGATCGTTTACATCTTTCTGATTTAACTGATTAAATAATGTTTCTTCAGTCATACTCAACCTCCTCATATTCAGTTGTTTCAGTTACTTTCTTTTTAATTGCTCTGTGCTTAGTCATGTCGATACTCACATCTTCTAGTCCTGCAAATTCTCTTGCTCTCCGTCTATCTCTTGAATAAGAAGTATCTTCTTCGTTGTTAGGTTTATTAGTGATATACAGGTCGAAAGGAGCGTCTTTCAGTTTAATTAGATAGGTCACTGTTTCTTTCAATGTCAATCACTCCTTTGTGCAGCATGTCGATTGTTCTATCCATGACTTTGATTGTTTCGTTTTGTGTTTCGCATGATTCTATAGCTTTTCTGAAATCTTTTCTAAGTTCGAAATATCTATCGCACATATCTTCATAACGTTTGTTTAAATAGTCGTAGTCACTTTGCAAGAAATCTAAATCTATTTGGCTTTTGATTAGTTGAGAGTATTCTTCTCTAGTCAACTTGACTGTGATTACCTCTTCCATTTCTTTCCTCCTGTGCTATAATAAGCATGTAATGTTTGTAATTCTTTCGATTTCGACTGTTACTTGTTGGCGCAAGTTTCAGTCTTTTTTGTTATCTCAAGCCACTTTTCCCAGAAGAATGTGCTAAAGATTAGCGTTAAGATCGCAATTCCTAATACTGTTGTGAAACCACCTCCTAAAAGTAATGTGATGATCATTGCGATAAACATCGTCATGTAGCTAAGTAAGTACTTCATTTAATCCACCCTTTCTAAAAGTTTTTCGATATATCCTCTTTCTTCAGTAAAACTCCTCTAAAGTGCCGTTTCTGACACCATTAATTTTTGTTCTATAAAGTCAATTGCCGGTCTAATCTTGATGTAGCGTTTATGATTCTTGCCAAATCTGTACATACATTTCTCTTGGAACTCTTTATTGCTATAAACGTGCTTTTCTAAATCGTTTTTAGAAATTCCACTTATTTTCACAAACTCGATAGCGTCCGCAAATCCAATGTATTCCATTGCTATCACTCCTTATACTTCGTTTTCAAAGTCCATTTCTAATTGTTTGATGACATACATTGTTGATTGAGATGGAAACCAATTTGTGATCATATTCATTACGTCATCGAAATGTTTTTGTTTTAATTGTGTTCTTGTTTTAATACCAGCCATCGTATTTACGTTACTGTTAATATCTCTATATAAAGGTTTGTTAACTTCTTTATTATTAGGTAGTCCGTGAATTTGTCTGATATAAGCAACGCGTTGATGAACTGTTTTTGTTATCAATCCGTATTCTCCTGCATCTAGCTTTTGATTTTCTTTGATATCAATAACATCTGCTTTCACTGTTGCAATTTCTTCTTTAGTTTGTTCCGTTGCTTCAAACATCAGTTTTAATGCTTGCATTGGATCATTAGGTATTTGATAAGTTCCAGTTTTTCTTAATGTAGGTAAAACTTCTGATGTTACCCAGCGTTTGAAACGTTTAGCTGATTCTAATTTTGATGAGAATATTAAGCTGTATAATCCTGATTCGTTGATAATAGTTTGACTTTGTTTACCACCAAGGGTGTCGAGTTTCACGACGTCCTTATCTTCACCGTCAACGTGTCTATATAATGCGTCTCTCGTGTTTGAGTAGCCCAAGATTTCCGCTACATCTTTACCGACGAAAAATGGTTCCTCATTTACTGTTAACGTCCTTACTGGTAATTCTTCAAAATTGAAAATTTGTAAATCTTGCATTTGAATTCCTCCTTTAATTTGTTTGTCGTTCTTTTTCTTTTTCAAAAAGATATTCAATGTCATACTCTGGAAAATATTCATTTTTAATAAGTAATGCCTCTCCAAATTTAAAATCAGAAACACCATTTATCTTATCTGCTACCGTTTGGTATCTGACTTCTAATAAGTCTGCTAAATCAACCAGAGATACTTTTTTCTCTTTTCTAATATCGTTGAAATTCTTCAACATAGTACCCCTCCTAATACGAATTTTCGTATTCCAAATTATAATTTTTAGCAACCTTTCCGATTGCTTAACTAAATTGTATACGAATTTTCGTACTAAGTCAACACTAAAATTCGCATTTTTTATTTTTATTTTTACTTGATATACGATTTTTCGCATGGTATTATATAGGTACAAATTAGAAATGAGGTAAACGAAAATGACTAAAGAAAAAGATTTAAAACGACTTATGGAATTGAAATCTGGGAGTATAAAAGCTTTTTCAAAAGAAATTGGTTTAGCTTATACAACTGTTAGATCTATTTTAGAAAGAGGAGTATTTAATGCTAAGGTAGAAAATGTCATCAAAATTTGTAAAGGGTTAAATATTAAACCAGAGGAAATTATGGATATCGAGCAACCTCAACTAGAAACCCTACCAGTCAAAAAGATTCCAGTTGTTTCAAAAATATCTGCAGGCTTACCTATCTATAGTGAAGAAAATTTAGTTGATTACATATACTTCGCTACTAAAAATCTTAATTCTGACAAAGAAGAATTTGGTTTGAGAGTGTCTGGCGATAGCATGGATAAAATTTTCCAAGAAAACGATGTAGTTGTAGTCGAAAAAGATTCTATAGTAGAAAATGGTCAGTTGGGCGTCGTTATGGTTAATGGTTATAACGCTACTGTTAAACGAGTTAGATATAACAAGAATCAAATTATCTTAATTCCAGAATCAAACAACCCAGAACATTTACCTCAAGTTTACGGAGAAGATGACGAAGTTAAAATAATTGGTAGAGTTGTAGCAAGTCAAAAACTGTTTTAATAAGCGTCCTTTGTGGCGCTTTAATATAAATATTTATTCAGAGGAGAAATGTAAAATGAAAAAAGTCTTATTTATTTTATTATCTTGTTTCTTAGTTTTAGCGGCATGTAGCAACAACAATAACGATTCAAAAAAGTCGACGTCCGTTGATGAAAACAAAGTACAATTCACTAATGATACTTTAGTCCTTGATCAAGCTGTTTTAAAAATAAAAGATACATTTTTAGTTAATGATAAGGATTCGGATAATGGCAAGAAACTATTAGCTTTTAAATACGAAGTTAAAAGTAAAGACGGGGACGAACAAATCACACCAATGAATGTTTGGATATCGTCGATGGAGACTACACAAGATAGTGAAAATACTGAAAGTAAACTTGAAGTTGGTCCAACGCCTAATACTGGTAAATTCGAAGAATGGGACAAACACAACAATGATGTAATTAAGAAAGGTAAAACTGCTAAAGGTATTATTACTTATGAATTAGAAAATGATAAGCAAGTGACACTTAAAGCTACTAAAGGCACAGAGGGTAAAAAACTGGGTACCAAGAAAATAAATATTAGTAAACTAAAGACCGTAGATTATTCTGCAGCAGATGATATTACAAACGATTCTGCTAGTAGTTCAAAAGAAGGCAATAAAGATGTTGCGAATAACGAATCAGAAAGCACATCTAAAAATGATAATGGCAAATCACAAGACAATAATGGTAATAATGAACGTACGCAAGGTAAGCAAGTGCAAACAGCACAAAGTAATAATCAGCAATCCGAACAACAAGACCCAAACTCTCCTAGTTACCAAGAATATTTAAATGCTAAAAAACTTACAGAAAACATTCAAAATAATCCGGATAAATTTCAACATATAGGTGGTGGGCCTGGTATGGCATTATCTAGTCCTAACCAATCGTATGATAGTTTCAAACAAGACGTAACTAAAGCAAGAAATGAGTCACAAGCATTACAACAATAATTTATGGGTACCTAGTACCCTTATTATTTTTTTACTTTTTTAAGGAGGAACACGGAAAATGGCAACATTTACAGTAACAAAACGCAAAAATAAGACAAGCTCATCATGGCAATACGATGTTAAACACCCTAGTTTGAAATCTGGCAAAAAACGTAAATCTGGATTTAAAACAAAAGCTGAGGCTACAAACGCAGCACAACAATTAATTAGAGATTTAGAAGATGGCAACAACATTGAAGATAATAAAAAGTTCGTTGACTACTACGATGACTGGATAAAAATTAAGAACAAGAAACAGTTGTCTAGCAAACAATTCTACTGGTATGAAAGATCGATTAAATTATTCAGTGAGTATTTCGGAGAAAATATGTTAGTTAAAAATATCACACGTAGTGAGTATCAAAAGTTTTTAAATCAATACGCACAAGGTCACACTGATGAAACAGTAAGAAAAGTTCACGGTTGTCTTGCTAGATGTATTAGAGACGCGTTATACGATGGCTATTTGAAGAAAGACCCTACTTATAATGTAAATATCAAAGGGACTGAAAAAGCTAAAGATGAGAAATTTAAGTTTATTACGATAAAAGACTATTTAAACTTGCTAGATTATTTCAAGAAAAGAGATGAAGAAAGTTATGTTTTGCTATATCTATTAGGCATTACTGGCGCAAGATATAGCGATGTCATCAATATGACTTACAAAGATCTAAACAAAGCGAATGGCATAATTCATTTGCCTGGAACGAAAACAAAGAATTCAAAACGTGATGTAGAAGTAAATTCAAAAGATATCATGCACATAAATTCAAAATTAGCTAAAATGCCACGTAGAATTGATGGCAAGTTATTCTCGGTTAGTCATACATCAGTAAGTAAAGCATTCAGAAAAGCAAAAGAGGTGATAGGATTAAACGATAATAATATAACTCCCTATTCACTCAGACATACGCACACATCTTACTTACTATCTAAAGGCATACCAATCGAGTATATAAGTAAACGTTTAGGTCACGCTACTATATCACAAACGTTAGACACGTATTCACATTTATTAGAAGAACATAAAAAAGAGCAAGGCCAACGTGTCAGAGAAATATTCTCTTGACACTTATTTGACACTTACTCTCTCGAAAGCCCGTCATATCAACGTTATAGTACGGAAACGGAGGGATTCGAACCCTCGCGCCGCTCTCGCGACCTACACCCTTAGCAGGGGCGCCTCTTCAGCCAACTTGAGTACGTTTCCATATGGCTCCGCAGGTAGGATTCGAACCTACGACCGATCGGTTAACAGCCGATAGCTCTACCACTGAGCTACTGCGGATAAATAATAATTAATCTGTCTCTATCAAGCACAAGTATTATTATATCAATCTTGTTGAATTTTTCAAGAGTTATATTAAAAAAATATACGGAACATTTACACTTATTTAATATTAACGTTCCGCATATTTTAAATTGAAACACTGTCATCAATTTTTAAAATCAATAGTTTGGGAAAAAAGCTAATTTTCTTCAAAAAGGGAGTAGCGTGAGAGCGCCTCGAAAATATTTAGAGAAGACTGATTATAGTCAATGGGTTGTTCAGGGTTGTTAGATTTCATTCGTGATTGCTTATCTACCATGTAATAATAGATGATTGCATTCGTATATTGATGCCACAAGCTATGAAATGATACATTGAGCGTTAACGAATCACCATTCGCAAAAATTATTTTACTCTTACGATTTTTAAGTTCTTTAACATTTTCAATATAATGCATATTAATCCATATATTTTCTTCTTGACGGTCTGAGTGAGTTGGAAAAAAGTAAGTAGGAAAAAGAGGCGTAAGTAAAATAGGTGGTTTACTAGAGATTCCAGTAATACGATTCGTTTCTGCTTTTTTACTAATATAATTATTACCATAAAATTTACATGATCTTTCGATAATTCTCTGTACTTTAAATGGACTTTCTTTGCGAGTTTGATCAAATCTGATAATTTCAGTACCATTTGTTTGCTGATATTCATCATATTTAGGTCGTATTACCATATCACCTTTTCGTATAACATAAATCGTTTCGGGTAAATGTGTCATTAAAAAACCTCACTTTATTCGATTACTTAGATGGTTATTAAAACTAAAAAACTATAACCTAATAATATTTTATCCAAGCTTAAAATAAATTCAAGTTCCACTTTTATTTTCTTTTTACACATATTTCTTTTAAAATGTCAGAATATTCATTGATTTCAAAATTTAAAATCAGTATAATACATGTATATTAAATAATTGAAAGGTCGTGGTCTTTATGAATCACAATACTGAGGTCAAGTACACTACATTAGAAGATTTTGTAATGACAGTGAACGATTTAGGCGTTGAACTCGTCATTGAAGAAGCACTCAGAAATGCAAGAAAAGCTAAACTTAAACTCTTAATTGACGAAGCGCTCATCAATAAAAACGAGAACGATTTTATTCAATATACTAACGAATTTAAACAATTGGAGGCATTTTTAAGTGAATAAATTAGACTCGAGTCACTCATCATAAAAGGTCTATTCCCTACTTTAAAATAAGTTGAGAATAGACCTTTTTATCATACTTAGGACATCAATCTTATAATTTCATACTTATCTATATCCCCAAAGTAGTGATAGAAATCATAATTTTGAAGTGCCTCTTCTATATGTTCAAAATCATGTAAGCAACCTACTAACGCATGTTCAAGTTCGGTTACATCTCCTTCGCCGAAGAAATCTCCAAATAGTTTTGCCCGTTCAATTCTTCCTTTTTTTACATCTAATTTTATTTGAATAAAACCTTTTTCAAATTTCTCTTCACGCTCAATATTATATTTTGGATTGCTGCCATAGTTCCATTCCCACGTACGATACTTTTCATCACTTAATTGCTTAATATTTTTCCAATCTTCTTCTGTTAATATATATTCTTCAACTTCATTTTCACCAAAAATAGTTTTAAGAATAATTTTTTTGAATTCTTCTATATCTATTGGCTGTTCTAGAAATTCCTCAATATTGGCAACTCTTTTTCTAACAGATTTAACGCCTTTAGATTTAATTTTAGCTGGATTCACTTTTAATGCCTTTTGAACTTCATTTAAATCACAATTCAGCATTAATGTACCATGACTAAACATTCTATTTTTTACTTTAACCATAGCATTTCCAGATATTTTAGCTTGCCCTACTTGTATATCATTCCTTCCAGTCATTTCAGCATTAACTCCCATTGATTGTAAGGCCTGTACAATGGGCATCGTAAACTTTTTAAAATTATGAAAGCTATGGCCATCATCATCTGTGATAAAACTAAAATTTAAGTTTCCAGTATCATGATAAACAGCCCCACCACCAGAAATACGTCTCACTACATCTATTTGATGTTTATCAATATACGCTTGATTAACTTCTTCAATTGTATTCTGATTCTTTCCAACAATAATTGAAGGTCTGTTAATATAAAATAAAAAATAACTTTCTTCAGAAGGTAAATTCTTAAGAACATACTCTTCCATTGCTAAATTGAGGGAAGGATCATTAATATTATTGTTGCTAATAAATTTCATAACATTCTCTCCTTAAATAAGTCTCTCTATATGCCCTTACCCTAGTTATGAATCATTTATAGAAAAATTTCCACTCTTTTACTCATTTATGAATGACATTTTATAATTTTCTTTTAGTTCACTTCTTTTTCATAGAAATTAGTTTATTTGTCAAGTAAATTTTAGTACAATATAATCTAGCTATGATTTAAGGGAGGACTCGTAATGACTGTTGCAGAAGTAGGTAATATAGTAGAATTTTATGACGGTTTAAGAGGCCGTGTCGAGAAGATTAATGATAACTCTGTTATTGTAGATTTAACTATTATGGATAATTTTAATGAATTAGATTTACCGGAAAAGACAGTTATCAATCATAAGCGATACAAAATCGTTGATCAAGAAGGTTAATTAAAATGAAAAATGTTTCTAAAGCTTTGATTTGGTTTGTTATAAGCTTCATCATCTTTCACGCAATATTATTTGTGATGTGGGGAGAACATCAAGAATACTGGTATTTATATACTGGCATTATGTTAATAGCTGGAATAAGTTATGTTTTTTACCAAAGAGACATTGCATCTAAACGATTATTAACTTCCATAGGCATGGGTATAATAACGAGTGTCGCACTTATTATTATACAATTAATTTTTTCACTTATTTCATCAGAATTATCATACGCATCTTTAATCAAAGAATTATCACGAACGGGTGTCTACTTTAAATGGCAAATGCTCGTTACTTTATTATTTGTGATACCTTGTCATGAATTATATATGAGAACTGTTTTACAAAAGGAATTAATAAAATATAACTTACCGAAATGGGCTAGCATTTTAATTGTTGCAATATGTTCAAGTTCATTATTTATATACTTAGATAATTGGTGGATTGTATTCTTTATTTTTGTAGCTCAATTCATTCTATCTCTTAGCTATGAATATACGAGACGTATTGCTACGACTACAATTGGTCAAATTGTGGCTATCATTTTATTATTGATATTCCACGGATAAAAAAAGCATTTCTTAGACTCATGAATTTGAGCTAAGAAATGCTTTTTTAAATTAATTAAAGAAAAAGTTACACATACACCGTTATAAATAGTACGAGGAAGATTAATAAACTTTAAAATTATGATTTAATTTCACAGAATACATGTCACATTTTAAATTTTTTCTAATCAATCCACCCATCGTTTCCGAATATGTGTCGTGAACGATAGCTTCTTGTAAATACATTTTGTAGTTTCTATAACAATAATCTGTCATTGTTATTCTATACGAATCTTCTTCATTTAGACCATTTAATTTAACTCTATTAAACGGTGATTGTGACATGTCTATACAATAATCAAACCCTTGCCAAACTGTAAATAACGTTTCATCTATCATTGTCATACTTAATTGTCGCTTATTAAAATCAATATGCGCATAACTGTATTCAAGTATATCTTTGATATTTTTACCTTTGACAGTGATATCTATAGGTTTATCTGGATGAGGGTATGCATCGTATATATCTCTATTTCTTATAGTTCCTTTTAACCCTTCCTCACCATTCTTAGGTATATGCACACAAGAAATATCATAATTATAGGCTAATCTAATTGCATCATGTAATAATTGAGTAAAAGGATGCGGCTTACAAATAATATCTTCAATACATTGAACTGTTAAGCCATTGTTTTTGTTTGAAACTACTGAATTTGCCCAGTGTTTGACTGCCTTACGATCATAATATGTTTCTTTTAATAATTGCTCATCTTCATGGTAATCATTTAAGTCAATAACTTTTGAGTCGATGTGCTCAATCTCATAAGAAGTTGTACGTTTCTTAAATTTAATTGAAAGATGTACTAATTCCTCAGCATTTTGACCTGCTTGAACATATATAGTTCCATGATCTTTTCCAACTACTGTTTGATGTTGATGAGCGGTAATAATTACATCAATAACACCAAGTTCTTCCATAATTTTTTCAGCTTCGTTTGCATTTTTTTCATTTCTTTTATTGGCACTACTAATTTTATTTAACCCACCATGATAAATAACAATAAGGAAGTCTGGTTCTTCAACTTCATGTATGTATCTAATCCAACGTTTAGCTGAAACCAAAGTCTTCTCAATACAGACATCTTCTTCCATTTCTGCGTACTCGTTCTTCATTAATCCATCTGATGTTAAACCTACGATAGCAATTTTCAAATCTGAATACATTTTGATTGTATAAGGCGTAGAAAAATATGGCTCTCTAGTAACAGTATACTCTATATTTGCTGATAGCCAAGGAAACCTTGAGAGTGCAACTGAACGTGTCAAAAAAGATAATCCAAATTTAAATTCATTAGGGCTAATTCCACTAGCATCATACTGCATTGCATTCATCAACTTAATCATAGGATGACGTTTATATGGTGCTACAACGGCGTAATAAAATGCTGCAAGTGATCCCGCCAAACTTCCCCCACTATCTAGTAATATGACATTTTCATTATTTTTTCGAGCTTCATTAACATAAGTACCAGCCCGATAAATGTTTGAGCCATAATCACCATTTAAGAAGTGACTATGCATATCAGAAGTTGCAATCACATCAACTATTTTATTTTCATTTTTTTCCATAGAGCCACTCCTCTCCTTGAATTTAGTGTAACATGTACCATTCATTAAATGTTATAAAACTATTATCGCATTGATATCATTCTAAATAAAAAAACTATTAGCAAAGGTGCACGTATGTCTTTGCTAATAGTGTATTGACTATCCAATTTGTATACGTTCTTTAGGATAGCTATATTTTTCGGGTTCTTTACGTCCAGCTAACATAATAATGAATGAAATAAGTCCTACACGACCTATAAACATTAATATCATTAATACAGCCTTGGTAATGTCGTTGACATCGCTTGTCACACCTAAGCTTAAACCACATGTACCAAACGCAGACATTACTTCAAAGAAAATTTGTAAAAAGGACAACTTGCCTTGTTCAGTGGCAGATATAATAATCATGCTAATAAATGTAATTAATGACGCCATAGTAAATACGGCAAATGATCTTTGTACATCCATAATATGTACTTCTCTGTTGAAAATTTTAATACCTGTTTTGTCACCAGTATTATTAAAATTAATAACAAACAAAATTAAAATAGCAAATGTTGTTGTTCTGATTCCACCTCCTACAGAACTGGGAGATGATCCTATAAACATCAATAATCCCATTACAATATTTGTTGCGTCGCTGAAATGTGACACATCTATCGTTTGCAAACCTGCACTTCTGGTCGTTGATGATTGGAACAATGCATAAAATAATGATTGATGCCAACTCAATCCTTTAAATGCATTGCTATGTTCTAATATTAATACAACAATAACGCCGAATAAAAATAAGAATAAATACGTTGTTGTCGTTATTTTTGTGAATAATGAGAACCTAAAATTAGTTACTCGATTCTTTATATATGCTTTTAACTCCAACAAAACTGGAAAGCCTATAGATCCTAACACAATTAAGAACATTACTATTGTTTGTACAAAATAGTCTTTTGCATAGGGAACTAAAGATTCACCAGTAATATCAAGACCACCGTTAGTCGTAGCAGATACTGACACAAAAATGCCTTGCATTAATGCGTTTTTTAAATCAGGATTATCCCGATAAAAATAGAACGCGAGTAAGAGTGCACCTATAAACTCAATAATAAAAATTGTTCTTACAATTTCTAAAATCAGTTTAACCGTTCCACTCATAGTATCTCTATTATTATCTAACATAATGAGTTGTCGTTCTCTAATTCCAATATGTTTGCCTAAAACAACCCAAAGCATGGTTCCAATAGCCATAACACCTATACCACCGATGTTCAAAATAATAAGTATGATAATTTGACCAAAGGTTGAGTATGTGTCGACTATAGTAATTGGTGATAATCCTGTAACACTAATACCTGATACAGCTACAAAAAGTGTATCAATTGGATTAACCTCAACCCCTTGTTTATGAACATATGGCAAATTTAATAATAAAAATGCAACGACGATGGCAAATAGATAATAGAGTATAATCCCTTGTTGAGGGCTAGATTTTTTAAGCAGCTGACTTAAAACTGACATGATTTTCACCTCAACATTTATTTCAATTTGATTTTAATATTTTTCTCCGCACCATTTCGATAAATTTTAGCAGTAATTGTTTTTTGATCATCATAATGACTATATATGACTTGTCTATATCGTAAGTTATCTTCAATCTTCTTACCATCTAATTCTACTATTACATCACCTTTTTTTAAACCTGCTTTGTCTCCTAAACCATTTTCTTTCACTTCACCGATTAATACACCATGATTCACTTTAGCTGGTAAGTTGATTGCATTACGTTCAGAATCGTCAAGGTCACCAACATTTTTGATTTTGATTTCAGTATTGGGGTAGTTCACTTTACCTTTATGCTCTAATTCTTTCGCAATCTTACGTACATCATTAATAGGTATCGCAAAAGCCATTCCTTCTACATTATGCATATCAATTTTTAAAGAAACTATACCTATGAGTCTACCGTCTCTATCGACCACAGCACCACCTGAATTTCCTGGGTTCACAGGCGCATCAATTTGAAAAGCTTTCATCAAAGCATCATAATTATCATTTTTATCAATGTCCACAGGTACATGACGATTGAGTCCAGACACAATACCTTGAGAAACACTTCCTTTAAAGTCTGTGCCTAGAGGATTGCCTATAACTAAAATAGGTTCAGCCAATTTAATATTATTAGAATCCCCCATAGTCATTGGTTTAATATTTTCGTCAGCAACTTTAGCTTTTACAACTGCTAAATCAGACCATTTATCTTTACCAATTACCTTACCTGTCACAGATTTATCATTACCATATGTTACTTTTTGTTTTTCTTGATCACCGACAACGTGTGCATTAGTAAAAATATAAATAGAGTCGCCCACTTTTTTGTAGACGACACCTGATCCTATCTCATTATCAGATTCATTTTTGTTATCAGACACAGTCGTGTCATTAGACAAATCATTCTCGACAGTTACAACTGACTTAACAGAGTTTTCAGCAATTTTCATCGCTGTTGTTTCATCTTTAGCTGTACCGTTAAATGCACTATCATTTGTATGATCATTTTTATTAACTGTAGTGAATATGGCATTTAATATTAAAAGTAATACTATAATACCGATAATAATTAACATTTTAGGCCAGTGTTCTTTAAAGAAAGCTACCACCAATTGTTTAAATTCATTAACTTTTTTTATATTTTCGGCTCTGTTACGTTGTTTGTCTTCTTTTTTAAGAAATTGCGCTTGTTGAGTATTATCGTTGTCTTTATCTTTTGGTTGTGAATAGCTATGTTTTGAAGAATATGGTTGTGTACTTCTTGAATCTTGCTCAGTATGATTAGAATTTACGCCTAGCATAGATTCCTTTGAAGTCAATTTAGTATGTTGTTTACTTTCGTTTCCAGAATCATCATAGTCTTTTATTGACTTATTTTGATGCGGTAAAGTGGAGGTATCACTTGAAACTCGCACATCATGTAGACTTTCTTCTCCAATTTTATTATCGTCGTCTTTAGATTTATTCATTTGATTATTTTGATTTAAAGTTTTTTGTTTATAACTTTTATCATCACGTTGTTGATGTATTTCTTCTTGTGTCAGCTTCTCTATTCTTGCTTTTCTCAAATTATCTTTAACACGTTCCTCATTGACTTTAGTTTGATGTTGTTCTCTTTTAGCTTGATTTTCCTTCTCTATTTTCTCACGTCTTATGCGCTCTTCTCGCTCTACGTTATGAAAGTATTCACGTCTTTTACGTCGATATTGACTGCGTGGTATGACTTGTTTTTTATTGTTATCCACTAGAAGACCACTCCTATAGTTTCTTTAACTCATTCTTTATCTGTAAAATTCAAGTTATTTTAATACTATATATCATCATCATTTTAAATTCGTTTATAATCTAAAGTTTAATATTTTAACTATAAAACTGCAATGTTCTAATAAAAATTAAAATAAAAAGAACCTCCACTTAAATTATTATTAAGCAAAGGTTCTAGCATATCAATCAAATTATTTTTGATTACCTTTTTTCTTGTTGCCAATTGCTGAAGTTAACCATCCTATTAAAACTAAGCCAACTAATACTACCCAGAAGATTGTTTGCCATAAAGCACTATGTGGAAATGCTTCTGGTAAAACGCCAATATCAGGATGTGCAAGTACCATTATAATAAGTTTAATACCTACCCAACCTACAATTGCAAACGCAGCACCTTCAAGTCCTGGATATTTATTCAACAATTCTACAAACCAAGTTGCTGCAAATCTCATCAAGATGACACCTATCATTCCACCAAGGAACATAACAATAAATTGGCCTAAGTCCATACCACCAAAATGTATGCCAACTTTTGGTAATGTAACGGCTATGGCTAATGCGGCAAGCATCGAATCAATTGCAAACGCGATATCAGCGAATTCAACTTTAAATACTGTTCCCCAAAAAGATTTAGGGCCTACTTCTTTTTCGTTGCCTGTTTCATCGAAATGATGTTCGTCTCCTGTTTCTTTATGATGTTTTTCATTTGATTGATGGAAAAATTGCCATAAATTTTTAATAGACATATAGATTAAGTAAACAGCACCTGCTGCTTGTATCCACCAGAAGTTTGCAATAATACTTATTAAAAATAAAGCAATAAATCTAAAAATGAATGCACCTAATAGGCCATAAAAAAGTGCTTTTTTACGTTGTTTAGGTGGTAGATGTTTAACCATTACCGCCATTACAATTGCATTATCAGCTGCTAATAATCCTTCTAAAAATACAAGTACTAAAAGTACCCATAAATAAGGTAAAATCAAACTCGGATCCATTGTGGACAACTCCTTTTAGTTTAAATACAAATAAAGAGACCTATGCTAATTTAATAGCAAAGGTCTCACTTAGCAATATTTTTGCCCACTTTACCGGAAGACTTATCTTCGTAATGACGACAAAGTGTTGAATAGTTATTATCAGTTTAAATGCATTCAATAACTATTCTCAAGTTACTCCCCTCTGACAGTTTTGTCATAGGTATTTATTTGTTATTTTCAGTATACATACTATGACACTGCATAGCAATATAAACATTTTTCATATACTATGGTGTGCCCGAATAGTGATATGTTTAAACATTCAATTATAATAAACTATACAGTTTAATATCAGAGAATTTTTCTTCAAACCAACGCGTTGCAAATTCATTTTCAAATAGGAATACATAATTGTCGTATCTATCTTTTACTAAAATTGATCTAGAAGTATTCATATTATCTTTAATATCTTCTTCATTTTCAATCCAACGCGCAATTTTACGTCCAACTGGTTCCATAACCACATCTACATTATATTCATTATTCATGCGGTGTTCAAACACCTCAAATTGTAATTGACCCACAGCACCTAAGATAATTTGATTTGTGTGCAACGTTTTATAATATTGAATTGCACCTTCTTGAACAAGCTGTTCAATCCCTTTATGAAAATGCTTTTGTTTCATTACATTTTTGGCAGAAACCTTCATAAATATTTCTGGAGTAAATTGTGGTAACTCTTGGAAACTATATTTCTGCTTACCACCAACTAAAGTATCGCCTATTTGATAGTTACCTGTATCATACAAACCAATAATATCGCCTGCTACAGCATGATTAACAGTTTCTTTATCATCAGCCATAAATGATGTGGAACGAGTTATTTTTTGTTTTTTATTAGTTCTTTGTAAGGTTACATCCATTCCTCTTTCAAACGCACCACTTACCACGCGCATAAATGCAATTCTGTCACGATGCTTTGGATCCATATTGGCTTGAATTTTAAAGATAAACCCAGAAAAATCTATGTCGAATGGACTAACATCAACCTCTTCTTTAGTTTGTCTCGCATTAGGCATTGGCGCATGATCAACGTATGCATTTAAGAAATTTTGTACGCCGAAGTTTGCTAATGCCGATCCAAAGAAAACAGGTGTTAATTCACCGTTCAGTAACGCTTCATTATCAAATGCTTCACCCGCTTCATCGACAAGCATCATTTCTTCAATTGCTTGTTCAAATGCACTATCATTTTTTATCGCGTGTTCTTCTTTAAGTTCGTAATCTTCGTTTAAATGTAATAAATTTTCTTCATCTCTAAATGGTTCAATCGTTTTAGAGTGTCTATCAATAATACCAAAGAAATTTTGTCCCATACCAACAGGCCAATTCATTGGATAAGTGTCAATATTAAGTGTTTCTTCTATTTCATCAAGTAATTCAAATGGCTCTTTCCCTACTCTATCCAATTTATTGATGAATGTAAAAATAGGGATACCTCGCATTTTACAAACTTTAAATAATTTTAATGTTTGTGGTTCTATACCTTTTGCACAGTCAATAACCATAACTGCACTATCTACTGCCATTAATGTACGATACGTATCCTCTGAAAAATCTTCATGCCCGGGCGTATCTAAAATATTTATCTTATAATCATCATAATCAAATTGCATTACAGAGCTTGTAACTGAGATACCACGTTCTTGTTCTACCTTCATCCAATCACTTGTTGCAAATTTACCCGTCTTTTTCCCTTTAACTGTCCCAGCTTCACGAATCGCTCCACTGAAATACAACAATTTTTCAGTTAAAGTTGTTTTACCAGCATCGGGGTGTGAAATGATGGCAAATGTCTTTCTTGACTCTATTTCTTCTTTTAAATTCATTTATCATTCTCCTTTGGATTCATTTCTAATCAAATCAGTTATATTACTTGCCAATGTATCTGCTTCAACTTCAGTCAACAAATTGAATAATTGCATCACTAATTCCTCATATAGCTGATTTGCATCTAACTCTTTGGATAACTCAATGGACCAAAAAAGTTCTGGAATAGCTAACATGATTAAATCATTAGAATGATAATGATATACGTTTATCATCATTCCATGAAACTGAAGTGATTTAATCCTCAAGAGGTCCACCACCAAATTTTTGATATGCTGCTTTTAAGCCAATTAAGTCATCGCGATGTGGGACTTTAACATGACCAGGCATAATTTGATAAGGCTCTCGACCTTTTGAGGCCAAAACAACTATATCACCTGGTTCAGCAATATCAATCGCGTGTCTAATACCTTCTGCACGGTCATCAAACTCTATATAATTGTTATGCGTTGCACCTTTAGCTAATTCAGCTGTCAACATTTTAGGATCATCGTTAGCAGGATTATCTGGAGTAAAAATAACATAATCTGCTCGACATGCTACTCTCCCCATCTCAGGTGTTTTCGTTAAATCTCTTTCCCCAGCCATACCTACTAAAAAGATTAGCTTTTGTTTAACAAATGGTTGTACAGCATCAATCAGTTTATTCATACCATCAGCTGTATGTGCATAATCTATAATCAAATCTATAGGAAGTGATGGATCAAGTACTTCTAAGCGCCCCTCTACAGGTTCAAGCTCAGTAACAGCATTAATAATTTCATTTAAATTTGTTCCCTTACTCCAAACCGCAATCATAGCAGCCATAATATTTGAAATGTTAAACCTACCTACATAAGGAGATTTAACTGGAAAACTTCCAAATGGAGTACAAAATTCAAATTCTACACCTTGCAATGATTCTTTAATGTTTTTAGCCATAAATTGTGCTTCGTGAGTAATACCATATGTAAATACTTCATAGGGTGTCACACTTGCTAAATAATCGGAGAAGTCATCATCATTATTTAATACAACATATTTTTCTTTAGACAAATCTTCACCTAACTGGCTAAATAATAACGATTTAGCATGTCCATATGCTTCCATAGTTCCATGAAAGTCTAAATGATCTTGAGTCAAGTTTGAAAAGATAGCAACGTCAAACTCTACGCCTCTAAGTCGACCTAAGGCCAATCCATGACTAGAAACTTCCATCGTCATTGCTTCTGCATTGGCATCAACTGCTTCTTTGATCTTTTTTGTTAATGCTACTGTTTCTGGTGTTGTATTCGCACCTTTTGTTTTTGTTTCATTAACTTGAAATCCATTCGTACCTAGATATGCACTATTTTTATTCAATTTTCTATAAATTAAATGAATCATAGTTGCAATCGATGTCTTACCGTTCGTCCCCGTAACACCATATGTCGTCAGTTGATGACTAGGAAACTCGTATAATTCATGTGCCAATAGACTTGCAACACGTAAAGTATCGGGAACAACGACTTGCGTCACATTACCTTTAAGTTCGAGTTCTCTATTGACAACAACAATACCACAACCTTGATCTACTACATTTTGACAAAACTTATGACTATCTACCGTATATCCTTTAGATGCTACAAATAGACTTCCCTCTTTAGCTGTACGTGAGTCAGTGGTAATATCGTCCACCTGTATATCTAATGTACCAATTACATTTTTTACTCTAATTTTTTTGAACAACGCACTTGCATTCAAAATGTATCGCTCCTTTTTTTACAATAAGTCTATTATACACGTTTTATTATCGTTGATAAATTTATAATTATAAGTCTTATTAATTTATTTTTAATCATAATTGACGTAATATATCCGAATCACGTTCTATTAGATAGTGATAAAATCATTCATTAAAGACTGTTAAGGTAGTGTTAAAATATACTTAAAATTTTGTTGCGCTCACCTTTAAATAATTCATTCCTTATTTAAATAATGCTAAGATATACATGTATTAACATAATATATAGCAAATACTAAGATTTTTTGAAGACAATACTAAAATCGTGCATAATGGGTTCAAATTTAGTTTCGTTACCTTGCAACCATACTTAATAAGTAATGAACACTTTATAAAGCAAATTTACGACAAAGCATGGTATTGTACGCCGTATTTATAGTATTTAAATACAATAAATGGTACACTTCTTTTCCTTTTACAATGTATGAAAATACGTTACAATTATTATAAATTTTAAAAATTAACGGAGGGTGGCTATAAATGGTTACTCAAAATAAAAAGATATTGATTATTACTGGATCATTTGGTAACGGTCATATGCAAGTCACGCAAAGTATTGTCAACCAATTGAATGAGATGAATCTCAATCATTTATCAGTCATTCAACATGATTTGTTTATGGAAGCTCATCCAATTATGACTTCTATATGTAAGAAATGGTATATCAATAGCTTTAAATATTTTAGAAATACATATAAACGATTTTATTATAGTCGCCCTAATGAGCTCGATAAATGTTTTTATAAATATTATGGATTAAATAAACTCATCAACTTACTTATTAAAGAAAAGCCTGATCTCATATTATTAACATTTCCAACACCTGTGATGTCAGTGTTGACCGAACAATTTAATATAAATATCCCTATTGCGACAGTTATGACAGATTATCGCATGCATAAAAATTGGATTACACCATATTCACAAAGATATTATGTAGCAACAAAAGATACTAAAGATGATTTCATTGAAGCTGGTGTTCCTGCTTCATATATTAAAGTGACGGGCATTCCTATTGCTGATAAATTTGAAGAATCTATTGATAAAGAAGAATGGTTATCGCAACAACATTTAGACCCTTCAAAACCTACTATATTAATGTCAGCAGGTGCATTTGGTGTTTCAAAAGGCTTTGACTATATGATTAATAATATTTTAGAAAAAAGTCCAAATTCGCAAGTGGTCATGATTTGTGGACGTAGTAAGGAACTTAAACGTTCATTAAAAGCTAAGTTCAAAGATAATCCAAGTGTAATAATATTAGGATATACAAATCACATGCATGAGTGGATGGCATCAAGCCAACTAATGATTACAAAACCTGGTGGTATCACAATTTCCGAAGGACTTAGTCGTTGTATTCCTATGATTTTTTTAAACCCTGCACCCGGTCAAGAACTTGAAAATGCATATTACTTTGAAAGTAAAGGATTTGGAAAAATAGCAGACACTCCAAATGAGGCAATTGATATTGTTTCTGACTTAACAAATAACGAAGAGACTTTAAAGGTTATGTCATCTAAAATGCTAGAATCAAAGGTAGGATATTCTACTAGAAAGATTTGTAAAGATTTATTAGATTTAATAGGTCACTCATCTCAACCGGATGAAATCTATGGAAAGGTTCCTTTGTATGCAAGATTCTTCGTCAAGTAATTACTCAAGTAACAGAAACTTTGTTATGATGTTGGTAATTCTGTTTCTGATGGAATTTGCAAGAGGTATGTACATACTAAGTTATATAAACTTTTTACCTACAGTGACCTCTATCGCAATAGCAATCACATCATTTGCTTTTTCCATTCACTTTATCGCAGATGCTGCAACAAATTTTGTCATCGGCTTTTTACTTAAAAAATTTGGTTCAAAATTAGTACTTACATCTGGATTCTTACTTGCTTTTATAAGCTTGTTTTTAGTGATATGGTTCCCGGCATCACCATTCATAATTATTTTCAGTGCTATTATGTTAGGAATTGCTGTGAGTCCAATTTGGGTTATCATGTTATCTAGTGTAGATGAAAGAAATCGCGGCAAACAAATGGGTTATGTCTACTTTTCATGGTTGCTAGGTTTATTGGTGGGAATGGTTATCATGAACTTGCTTATTAAATTCCATCCTACTCGTTTTGCATTTTTAATGGCCTTGGTTGTGCTTATTGCCTGGGTACTATACTATTTTGTTAATATCAACTTAACAAATTACAATACTAAACCTGTGAAAGCACAATTAAAGCAAATTGTAGATGTTACACAACGTCATCTTATTCTATTTCCGGGTATCTTGTTACAAGGAGCAGCTATAGCAGCACTTGTACCTATTCTTCCAAAATATGCAACGCAAGTTGTGAAAGTATCAACCGTTGAATATACAGTAGCAATCATTATTGGTGGCATAGGCTGTGCTTTCTCTATGTTATTTTTATCAAAAATCATCGACAATAATAGCAAAGGGTTTATGTATGGAGTTATTTTTAGTGGCTTTATACTATATACAATTCTTATATTCGGGCTATCTACAATTACAAATATATATATAGTTTGGGCCATAGGACTTTTTATTGGGCTAATGTACGGTATCCTCTTACCGGCTTGGAATACCTTTATGGCTGGGCATATTAATCCTAACGAACAGGAAGAAACATGGGGCGTGTTCAACAGTGTTCAAGGCTTCGGTTCAATGATAGGCCCACTAGTCGGAGGTCTAATTACTCAATTTACTAATAATTTAAATAATACCTTTTACTTTTCAGCGATGATTTTTCTTGCACTTGCAGTATTTTACGGATATTACTTTATTAAAACAAACAGAAGGGTTAAACCTTAAAATCTATAAATCGTTTATATAAAGATTAGTTGTATATATTAATGAAACGTCATTCATATGCATTTGAAATATGAATATTCAATATAAAACGTACATTAATCTTTTTGAATGATTAACTATACAATATAATTATGTTTCATATAAAAACGCCAAATCCCACTGAAACACAATAGGATTTGGCGTTTTTAGTTGATTTAAGCGCTCTTCACGTATTTAACAATAATGATTCTGTAAATTCAATTTCACTTTACAATTTTGAACTTTTTACCCTAATGTAAAAGTTTCAATAATAGTCCATTTGTCCTCTTCTTCACTATATTGAAGTAACGATAGTTCTTCAATTATTTCTCTATGGTCTACCCCTGCTAATTTTACTTGACCATATATATCTTCAAATTCTTGACTTGTTAGACCTTGGGCAATTGTAAAATGAGGTACAAAAGGATGTTCAGCTGTACCGTAAAAATCTTCTGTATTAAATTGATTAAATAATTGCTCTAATGACTCTGTTTTAGCAACTTTGAAGTATATAACATTACTGATTGGAGCGAAATTAGATGCCTTTGTAGCATGTACTTCTACTGGTTTAATACTAGAAATTCGATTTTTCACTTCATTTTTAATTAAATTAAAATCATGATCATCGATTTCAAATTGAGGTTTAATCGTGATATGAGGCATTATTTGAGCATAATGATTGTCATATCGCTTGCGATAAGCATTCACCTCATCTTGAAATGACTTTGACGGAACCAATGCTAATCCTAAAATCATTTAAATTCCTCCTTTGTTTAACTTATTCCTATTATATCAAAACTTTTTGAAAACCGTTACTTTTATCATGAAAACAATTACATTTCTGAAATTAATAGTGTTTTCGCATTCAACAACCATTCGCTAACATACTATTTTATTTATCTTACTTTATTAAACATATTTTCCATTTATTGGATCACCTAAAAATTGTAAGAGAATATCTCCTAGCAATGGTTTCCATGATTTCCAATGATGTCCACCGTTAAATTCTTTATAGAAATATTCAATATTATCTTCTTTAATCAGTTGATTCAATTCGCGGTTAGGTGTTAAAAAGTTAGCTCTTTTACCATTAGTTGGTAAAATAAAATCTGCTTCTTCTAAACCAATGGCATGCCATATCGTCAATTGACCTTTATTCATACATGTATCAATTTTTTTCTTAATATTTTCATTATACATTGGGCTCAATAACGCAACTCGACTAAAAATAGTTGGGTAAGTCATTGCAGTCATTAAAGCGATACTTCCTGCTAAACTATCTCCAATAAGTAACCTTGTATTACCTACTTTATAAGTTGGAAATGTCGCATCGATATAAGGAAGAATTTCTTTTCCCATTGCTTTAATGGTTAAATTAGAACGACTTCCTGAAGGATGAAATTCTTCCCTACGTTTTTCAACATCTTCGTAATGGAATCCTACTATAATTGCACGTTGTATTGATTGTTCTTCACGTAACTGTTCATATATGCGTTGTATTCTACCAAATCTAAAAAAATCTAAACCATCAAAGCAAAAAATCAACTGATATTTAAATAAGTTTGTATAATCCTCAGGTAAATAAACCGATAATGTTACATCCCTATTTAAAATATCACTATGTATTATTTTTTTATTAATCTTACCTACTTTAAACTCCGACATAAACCGATGCTCCCTTGTAATATTAATACTATTGTATCAATACTTATAATACTTTTAAATTTATAGCAAGCTCGTATACAAATTAATTTCATACTAGTTTTTTTCATTTTATTAAAAATAAAGTGCATGCAGTTATATTGTAAAAGTATTTACTCTTTTTAATGACTGAGTTTTGATATATACTTATTGAGTATGAAAAAGAATAAAATAGGAGGATCACAATCTATGTTCAATAAGGTTTGGTTTAGAACAGGAATATTTTTTATTATGCTGTTCATACTCATCAAACTATTTATGGAAGTACATGAAGTATTTGCTCCAATAGCTACTATCATTGGTTCAGTCTTTCTTCCATTTTTAATTAGTGGATTTCTCTTTTACATATGTTTACCTTTTCAAAACATATTAGAAAAGTGGGGCTTTCCACGTTGGGCTAGTATAACAACAATATTCATAGGATTAATAGTTATCATCGCTATTGTGGTATCATTTATAGCACCTATCATTATTTCCAATATTAATAACTTAATTAAACAAACACCATCATTACAAAAAGAAGCCGAACAATTAATTAATTTCTCGTTAAGACAAATGGATAAATTACCAGATGATGTCACACATCGTATTAATAAAGCGGTTAAATCCATGGGAGATGGCGCAACGTCTATTTTATCTAATTCAGTGTCATATATTACGTCTTTCATCTCAACTGTATTTTTATTAATAATGGTGCCTTTCTTCCTGATATATATGCTAAAAGATCATGAAAAATTTATCCCAGCAATCGGTAAATTTTTCAAAGGAGAACGTAAAGTTTTTGTTGTAGATTTATTAAAAGACTTAAACTTCACTTTAAAATCATATATTCAAGGTCAAGTGACAGTTAGTATCATCTTAGGTATTATTTTATATATAGGTTATACGATTATAGGATTACCATATACACCTTTATTAGTATTATTCGCCGGCGTAGCTAACTTAATACCATTTTTAGGTCCATGGTTATCTTTTGCACCGGCAGCGATACTAGGTATTATTGATGGCCCTTCAACTTTTATTTGGGTATGTGTCGTAACATTAATCGCACAACAACTTGAAGGTAACGTGATAACTCCTAACGTAATGGGTAAATCATTAAGCATTCATCCATTAACTATTATTGTTGTCATACTTGCAGCTGGAGATTTGGGTGGTTTCACACTCATTCTTGTTGCAGTTCCATTATACGCTGTAATCAAAACATTAGTGAGCAACATTTTTAAATATCGTCAACGTATTGTCGATAAAGCAAACAGTAATGTTAAAGATTAATAATAGCTATAAACATAAGATTGAAAATTATACCACCAATTCAAGCCAAGGACATAATTAGATGTCCTTGGCTTTTTTATACACGTAAGCAATGAAACATGTCCTCTTATTAAACTCCGTCATTTCTACTGTTTATATGGAATTATGCATTTAATAAAATTTATAACCTCCGATACATTTCTAACAACAAAATAAATAGTGTCATCTAAAATCGATATTTATATACTAAATATATTATAAATATCAAAAAAACATTGCCGATTGTCAATTTATTTCTTGAATAATTAAATGTCAAAACGCATTCTTATACACAAAAACAGGGATGATTTTTAATTTCAAATCATCCCTGTGCACCTATTGTGAGATTATACTATCTGATTTTTTTAATTTATCAATAATTATTTAATTGCGTGGAATCCACCATCAACGTGGATGTTCTCTCCAGTTACACCACTTGAAAGATCACTTAATAAATACGCAGCCGTCTTACCTACTTCTTCTTGATCAACGTTGCGTTTTAACGGCGCTCTCGCTTCAATTTCTTTAAGAATTGTATTAAATCCACCTACACCTTTAGCACTTAAAGTACGAATTGGCCCTGCAGAAATAGCATTGACACGAATATTATCTTCACCTAAGTCTAAAGCTAAATATTTAACATTCGCCTCTAAACTTGCTTTAGCTACACCCATAACATTATAGTTTTGAACTGCTGCCTCACCACCAATATAAGTCGTCGCAACAATACTTCCACCTTCAGGCATAAGTTTTTTGGCTTCATGAGCTACGAGAGTAAGTGAATATGAACTAATTTCTTGTGCAAGTAAGAAACCTTCGCGAGATGTTTCTGAAAATCGACCTCGTAAATCTTCCATATTGGCAAATGCGATTGAGTGATAAACACCATCAATCTGGCCTACATCTTTTCCGATTTGAGAAAAACCATTAATGATATCCTCATCATTCTGCACATCAATTTCATAGAGATGATGTTCAGATTGATTTAATTGTTCTAATAATTTCTCTAATTCTTTACGACTGCGTTCTTTACGATATGTAAATACCAGTTTAGCACCTAATCGATCTAATACTTTAGCGACGCCAAATGCGATACTACGTTTATTCGCAATACCCATAATGACGTAGGTTTTATTTTCTAGATTTAACATGATAGTGACTCCTTAATTTAAATTGATTATTACTACAGGCTGGCTAACTCTATGTTTACTAACCCTTTATACCCTTAATAGTTTAACATTTTTAGTACCTGATAATAAAGCAAAATAAAATGACCACAATAATCATATTCACTGTATATTTTTAACGGTTTACGAACAAAATTTACCAAACTTATTTTATTATAGGTAACCTCTGATAATTATGACTTATGTTAAATCAATCCGTAACTATCTTTTTGTTGAACAGTCCCACGTTTAATATCTTCATCCAAATTACCCATCATCTCTTTAAATAATTCTTGAAATCTTGTTTCATCTTGATCAGAATAGCCCTCAAATATAACGTTATCAATATTATCTTCATTGAAATAGTATATTTGATCTTCAACAACACCAACTGGGTATTTACATGCTTCTGCTTCTATTATTTCTACGCCTTTTCTTTCACATAGTTGACGTAAAATAACTCCAATATCTCTTTTGATTTTTCCGTATATCACTTGTCTTCTATATTTTGGTGCAAAGACTATGTGATACTTACAATTCCATTTTGTATGTGCTAAACTGTTTGTGTCAGATGACATAAAAAAGCATCTCCTCGTGTTGAATATTTTGGTTGGCTGACCAATATATATTCTAGCATGATGAGATGTTTTTTTAGATAACGGTAAAACCTTTTCTGAACCATACACATAGCGCATGGCTTTCTATATACAGTAATGGCTTACCAATGACTTCATCCATCCTAGGCAAGCTGGTAATCATCAATTGAACCTCTTTGTCTTTTAAATAATTAACGGTATGAATCACTTCATCATAATTCCGTCCCAAACGGTCAATAGACTCTACAACAAATCTATCTCCCATTCTCACAAAATTAAGTGCTTCTTGAAATATAGGTCTGTTTTCTACTGACTTTCCCGATCTTTTTCTGTAAATATTTTTTCTAAGCCAAATGTTTACAAATTAGCTAGCTGTCTTTCTAAATTTTGTTTTATAGATGATACTCTCGCACAACCAACAATCATTAAATTTTACTTTTCTAATTTTATATATATAATGCAAAAAATCTATACAATAGGATGTAGTTTGGTATTTTTATTTCTTCGTTTAGTTATAGATATTTGAGCAGTTTAAATTACTAAAAAGCACAAAGGTTTGCAAAATTAAAAAGTGCCAGACGTGTCATTGCCATTGATCATGTTGAGCATAGATTAGCTCATACCGAGAAATATAACGGTGCGGAGGTTTATAATTTTTTAAAAGAAGATGACGTAGGAAAACTATTACATGAAACAACACGCGGTGGTGCAGATGTTGTTATAGATTGTGTCGGAATAGATGAACAAGTAGTTCAAGATGACTTAGAAGTTAGCTCAAATTCAATACAGAGAGGAAATATCAGCCAAATTGTTACGGCAACAGAATCAGTGAGAAAATATGGAACAATCCAATTGATAGGTGTCTATGGAACTGCAGCTGATAACTCCCAATTAGACTTAATATTTAATAGAAATGTTCAAGTGAAAAGTGGACAAGCGCCAGTTATTCATATGATGCCAAATCTTTATGACATGATTAAAATAAAGTCTTTGATCCAACAGAAATTATCACTCATACTATGCCTTTAAAAGATGTAAAAGAAGTTATGATATCTTTGATCAGAAAAAAGATAATAATGTTAAAGTCATTTTAAAACCACAATAACATATAGATAAAGACGCCTTACTTTGAATAACTCATTCAAAGTTGAGGCGTCTTTTACATATATATTTAAATTTTAACATTTTTATATTTAGAAATTTTTTCCAGAAATTCATCCCCCCAATCACAAATTGCATAAACTACTTTATCTAGTGTTTTCCTATGTTCGTTTACTTATACTCAACTTTTGTGGAACTACTGAATTGACAATTCTTTCAATAATTTCATCATGCTCTAATTCTCTAAGCTGTCTAATAAGCATTCTTTAATTAATCTCAGGCAACAATTTTTCAAAAACACTAAGTCGTAAAACTTCTGTTTGTAATAACTGATATATGATAGGTGTTTTCCATTTTCCTCAAATAACAGATAAAGCTAAATCTTTAGATGTATAAAATTTCTTGTTATGATGTTCAACATTTTTATATTGAAAGAACCTAGGATGAGAAAAGAGTTGATTGAATATAATAAATATAAACTCATCCAACTCTTCTATTTTTACTGTTTGATATAGCGTTTCAAGTGTTTAGATGTCAATGTTTCTGAACTATCAATGAAGTTTTTAGGTGTTCCACTAAATTGGACCTTTCCGCCATCCAACCCTGGGCCTGGGCCGACATCGATGATCCAATCTGCTTCACACATAATCGATAAATTATGTTCAATCAAAATAACAGTATTGTTTTGATCAATTAAATCATCAAAACACTCCATCAATATAGGGATATCCGATTCATGTAGGCCTGTAGTTGGTTCGTCAAAAATAAAAATACTATTCTTTATCTCTTCATCTAAATGTTGTCCTAGTTTCACGCGTTGAATCTCTCCACCAGACAAAGTGGATAAAGGTTGTCCTAGTGACATATAATTCAAACCTGTCTTACTTACAGATTGTAATTTTGACTTAATATCATTCTTTTTATCAAAGAAAATGATACCTTCGTCAACCGTCAAATTGAGAACATCGGCAATTGAATACCCGTCTATGGTAGCATCTAATACTTCTTGTTTATAACGTTTGCCATGACAAACTTCACATGTCTGTGAAAAATCACCCATAAAAGCAAGTTCCGTTTTAATATAGCCCTTTCCACCACAATTTGGACAGGCACCTTTTGAATTATAACTAAACATAGCTTTATTTAAGCCTGTTTCTTTACTGAAATAGCTTCTTACACTATCAAAAACACCTAAATACGTTAATAGATTAGATCTATTAGATCCTTGAACTGCTTTTTGATCAATAAAGATGGTATGGTCATTATTTTCAAAACCTGCTTTAACAAGGGTACTCTTACCTGAACCAGCAACACCTGTTAAGACTGTTAATACGTGTTTAGGTATAGACGTTTTTACGTTATTTAAATTGTTTTGTGTCACAGGACCGATATTATAAAAGTGGTTAGCTTCACGAATATTCTCTTTTAAATTATGTTTGTTACGTAATGCGTTACCTGTAGAAGTATTTGAAGATAGTAATTCATTATATGTTCCTTCAAATGTGATTTCACCACCGTTTTTTCCTGAACCTGGTCCCATATCTATGATATAGTCTCCTTCTTTAATAACATCGGGATCATGTTCAACAATTAACACAGTATTGCCTTTGTCTTTTAAAGATTTTAAAATTTCATTAATCTTAGCTATATCTTCCGGATGCAAACCAACACTTGGTTCATCTATAATGTAAACTAAATCCGATAAAGAACTATTTAAATGACGTATTAATTTAAGACGTTGCGCTTCACCGCCTGATAATGTCGTTGTGACACGGTTAAGCGTTAAATAACTTAATCCAATATATTCTAGTGCTTCTAACTGCTTTTTGAGAGGATCAATAATATATTTAGCTGTTGGATCCTCTAATTTATTAAGAAACTCTAAATTTTCCTTAATTGTCATTTGTGTGAAATCAGAAATATTTTTACTCATAATTTTAGAACTTAATATTTTCGAGTTTAAACGTTGACCTTTACATGTAGGACATATTTTATTATTTACTACATTTTTAAGATGTTTGGCGTAGCGTTTCTTATTAAATTCTTTATCGCCTAAAAATATTCTACTGAATCTAGGTATTAGACCTACATATTTAGCTGACTTTCTCCATTCTTTAGGAGGATTTTTTAACGTCATTGGCTCTTGATATAAAAATAATTCTAATTCATCTTTTGTATAGTCTTTTAATTTTTTATTATTATCAAATAAACCACTATCTCGATAGGCTTTACCACGCTCTTTGTCTGGTCCAAAAGAAGGAAAGTCTATTGCACCTTCATTTAAAGACTTATCCCAATCTAGCAATTCATCTAAGTTAATGTCTTCAATATATCCTAATCCCTCACAAGTTTTACACATGCCCTTAGGACTATTGAAGGAATATGCATCTGAATAACCAACAAACGGTTCGCCTATTCTAGACCACAGTAATCTAACAGAAGCATATATATCTGAAACTGTTCCTACCGTGGAGCGAGAATTCCCATTGAATCTTTTCTGATTAATCGTCATTGCTACAGGAAGATTTTTAATTTTTTTTACTTTCGGTCTGGGTTGTTGATTTAAATGAAATTGGATATAACTGGAGTAACTTTCATTTAGTAGCTGTTCAGATTCCGCAGCAACAGTATTAAACACTAAAGATGATTTCCCTGAACCAGAACGTCCTGTAAATACAGTTACTAAGTGTTTTGGGATATTTACATCTATGTTTTTCAAGTTATTTTGTGAAGCACCTGTAATATTAATAAAATCCATTAAGTGCCCTCCTTTTATAATCTTTACAACATTGATTATTGCATATTAATCAATGATTAACTACTCATTCAAAAGACGACAACTTTCAGTCTTTTATATTACAAATTATTCCACCAATTCAATCCGTCTTCACTAAGTAATTTTTCACTTTCTTTAGGTCCATAGCTTCCAGAGGCATAATTAGGAAACTGTGGCTGTTCTTGTTTCCATACATTTTCAATATCATCAATAAATTTCCAAGAATGTTTTAATTCTTCCCAATGCGTAAAGTTTGTTTGTTCTCCAATTAATGCATCGTAAATAAGATTTTCATATGCATCAACTGTATTCATTTTATCTTTAATCGGCATAGTATAAGGAAGCTTCACTTTTTGCATTTCATTATTTTGATTACTTTTCTTACCATTCACACATAAAGAAAATCCTTCATTAGGTTGTACGTTGAGGACTAATAAGTTTGGTGCATTCTGTTCACAATTACTATAATATAAATGCATAGGATTTTTTTAAAACTCTATAACGATTTGGATAGATTTTTTCTTCATTCTTTTTCCTGTACGAATATAAAATGGAACACCAGCCCATTTAGAGTTTTCAATTTCTATTTTACCTGCTACAAAAGTTTCAGTATTAGATTGTGAATTTACATTAGGTTCATTTCTATATGCAGGAACGAACTCATTATTGATCATTCCCCCATCATATTGACCACGTACGAAACTTTCTTTCATTTCATTTGGATTAAAACATTTCAAGGATTTTAAGACTTGAACTTTTTCTTTTCTTATATCACTACTTTTTTCTACTAATTGGAGGTTCTATTGCAAGTAATTAAACCATTTGTAATAAATGATTTTGAACCATGAATTTTAGGGCGCCGCTTGATTCGTAGTAACCACCACGATATTCTATACTAATCGTTTCTGAAGAAGTTGCTTGTATATTGGAAATATACTTATTATTCCAAAGTGGTTCAAATATAGTGTTTCAAAATCGTAGACGTTCAATATTTTGAATCATTTCTTTACTTAAATAGTGACCAATTCCAAATATTTCTTCTTTAAAAGACTTACTTATTTGATTATTTAATTTTTTTGCAGATTTTAAATCATCACCAAATGGTTTTTCTATAATTATTCGCATTAACCCTTTTACGTTCGTTAATCCAGACTCTTTCAAGTGGTTTGTTGCAACTCCAAAAAATTTAGGGGACATTGCAAGATAGAACAATCGATTTTCTTTTAGGTCAAACTTATCATCTAGTTCTAAACTCATTTCCAAAAATTTTTGGTAGCTATCTTTACTATTAGCGTCCTGTTGTTTATAAAATAAACGTTTTAAAAACGCACCAATTTCCTTTGAGTTTTCAATATTATTTTGAATAGCATTTTTGACTTTTTCTCTAAATTCATCAGTAGTTAACTCATTTAAACCACTGCCAATAATTGTTAGTGAATTTTCAAAGTATCCTTTTTGAAACAAATTATAAATAGATGGGAAAAATTTTCGATAGCTTAAATCACCTGTTGCTCCAAAATAAAAAGCTTCTTATTCAGTAGAAACAAAGTATAAAGCCGTTGAAATGAAAGCAGCAGGATTTTCAACAAAAGAAATTTTGAAAGTATTAAATGTTAGAAATAGAACACAAGTAAAAACTTGGTGGCTATGGTATCAAAATGAGGAAAGTATGTTTGTTTCATATCTTTATCCTCAGTCATTAATTATTTGTCTATCTTTGCATTTCTCTACTAACCAGTGTTATAATCTAGATAATGAAAATGATTAGCAATTAATGCACCAATCCCCACACTACTGCAATAGTGTGGGGATTTTTATGTGTGTCTATGGTTGCCTATTTATTATTGCAATTACATATCCAATGAGTAAATAATGCAATAATACAACAACTGAGGACTGTGGTCGTGATGTGAACGAAAATGATTAGCAATTAATGCACCTCCTCTCTTCGTCAATTGACGCCTGAGAGATAGGCGACTCATATATTATATCATCTCTGAATATTCGATAATAGATAACTTCAGATAATCATGACTTATGTTAAATTAAACCTAAATTATCTTGCTTTTGAACAATACCTTGTTGAATATCATCATCTAAATTATTTTTCATTTCTTTAAATAATTCTTGAAATCTCATCTCATCTTGATCAGAATAACCTTCAAAAACGACTTTATCGATATTGTCTTCGTTAAAATAGTATATTTGATCTTCTACGACACCGACAGGATAATTACATGCTGAATAATCAAATATATATTTTTGATTATCTATATCTACAATAGGTCCTCGATTGATAATCATTAACTTTTGGGAACCTTCTTTTAAATATATGATACTCCTATTGTTTCCACTTTATCTCACCTATCTTCTTATATTTTTAATTTTGGCATGTACTTTTCTATCAGAAATTGAAGCCATATTCAAAGTAGTAAATATAAATAATACACCTACCCAAAGTATATATCCTAAGATGTTTTTCTTTTCCTCAAAAATCATTTGAAAAGGTGCAATTGAGAAAAACAGCATCATAAAATAGCAAAACACCACCAATATCATATTTTTAAATGATGGTATCAATATTACTTTTTGTTTACTCTTTTTATTAAATGCTGGATGATTTAACTTCTTTCTTATAGATAAACGAAGTGTGATCACAGCAACAAATCCAATTAAAAACATAAAAACTATCCAAATTCGACTAATATTAATATCTATATAACCCACAAGACTTCTTAATAGCACACTGATAGTGACGCCAACGCCAGCAGCCATCATACCATGACTCTTTTGTCCTCCATTATGAAATATGTTTATATTATTGAATTCTTGATAAGTTAATTCTGTGAATTTAATAGGTATAAACCAATTCAGCATTGGACATAAATATGAATACCAATTTTGTTCTAAATCGACCATTAAATAGCGATTATCTTTTTGAATGATGTTATATCTAGGATTTTTATAAATTGTGTATACATAATCCATCTTGTTTCACCAACTCCATTTCATTGGATTTGCTACTTTTTTGATATTATTGACAGCTTCTCCAACATTTTTCGACTTTTTTGCTTTATTACTAAAATAGTTGGCATCATTTTCAACGCTTTCTACAACCTCCTGAGAACTATCCTATAATTTATTTTTCATATGTAATGCACCTTTCACTTCTAAGGTAATTTCCCTAGTTTTAAAATCAATATATTTATCAATTCCTTTGTCAATTTGATGACCAGTCCAGTCAACTTTTTAACTCGTACCTAATCCTTTAGTTGAATTTACTATGGCAACGCCAACAAATTTTCGCATATTAAATCTAATTTGTTTCCCTTACTAGTTACAATAATGGCTGAAAAGAATTATATCCGAGAATCATAAGCAAGTCCTTGTGACCCACCCGCTCCACAATTACATGATACTTTTTTGGAAACAATCATATCTACTTAAAATACTTTTCACTATAATTTCAACATTAGAAGAGTAGCCTTTTGATGTTAAAAAAAAGTATTAAGCAACTGACTAAAAGTGCTTAATACTTTTTGTTATCAGAAAAGCGACGTCAACATAGAAACAAAACTTTTAAACAATTTATTCTAAGTTATGAAGCTTATTAAAATACATTTAACTTTTTATCTTAGATAAATACTAACAATAACGTACATAATCGAAACCTGATAGTATATAAACAATGCCGTGTTTAATAATAAAATTCCAATTCTTGCTTTAATTCATCTACATATTCTTTAGTTCCCGTCACAATCAAACGATCTTTATATCGTAACTGTGTATCACCATGAGGTACGATTGAATCGTTATCTCTTATAATACGAACAAAAATAATATCGCCACCAAATGGGAAATTACGTAATTGAATATTTTCATACTGATAATTTAACATTTGAATTTCATATAGAGATGTTTCTACATTACTTAATAAATTCAGCATATTAGGTGTTTCTATTAAACTTTTTAGTAAGATTTTATTACTTAAATAATTACTAAACACCTCTATACCTTGATGTTTCAATGTCGGATCTTCGTTTGTGCTTTCGAGTCGACATATAACACGTTTAACACCATGTTTTTTAGCCATTAACGCAACGCTTTTATTTATATGGTCATCATTTGTAGAACATACAACAATATCTCGCTCGAAAAGTCCCAAGCGTTCTAATAAATCTTCTTCGTAATCTGCTATTTCTATCATAGTAATATCGTCAGAGAGCTTTCTACTATCACTCAAATCTTTTCGATAGTATAAAGAAATATCATATAATTGAGAAGTTAAATTTTGTGCTATTGGAATAGTTAATTGATTCTTTCCAATCATACTTACTTCTATGCGGCGTCCCACTTCATTAGGAATTGGGAACATCTTCTTGAATATCACGGGTACGAAGACACATGTAATCACAGCACTAAGAATTAAAATGCCTGAAGTTTCCGGAGAAATCGCTTTTAATTTTTCAGTAATTTTAGCCGCAGCTATAACAAGTGATAAAGTTGATGTAAGTAAGAAAGCAGATGCAATGGTAGTTTTAGTGTCAAACCAGCGTCTAATGTAAAATACTGGTATCAATTTTGAAATAATAAATGAAAAAATGAGTACAGGTATAATAAGTAACAACGATGGTTCTTTAATTAAACTTGGGATATCTAAATCGACACCTACCATGATAAAGAAAATTGGAATAAAAAAACCATAACCAAAGGAATCTAATTTTTCGACCATCTCTTCATTAGGTTTAAGTAAAGAAACAACGACACCGGCAAGAAATGCACCTAATATGTATTCAGCACCAACACCTTCAGCAAGTGCTACTAATAAAATAATAAGTGCAAATACTGCTCTTATACCTATTTGCGTTGTACCATCCATTAACTTTTGTAAGAAGGACATACGTTTAAATAACACACCGATTACATAAAAGACAACTGTAAATACGACTAAAATACCTGTAAGCCATATTGTACTACCACCTTCACCATAAATAGCACCATAAACAGTTAGTAAAATCATGGTAAATAAATCTGCTAATACAGCTACTAGTAAAATAAATTGTCCTATCGTTGTACGCATAATGTTCATTTCTTTAAGGGTTGGTACTACAACTCCTAAAGAAATTGTTGAAATGATAATCACCATTAAAAGGACATCATTAACTAATCCTAACCATTTAAATGCAAAAGCTAAAACAACGGAAATCATCATAATAAATGCAAATACTGTCAGTGCCAGTTTAAGATGACCAGGTACATCCTTTTCATGTTTATCTTCTCCTTGTCTTGGACGTGAATCCTTTTTAAATGCATTAAAGTCAATTTCTAGACCACTTAAAAACATTAAAAAGATAAACCCAAGCGTAGATAAAATATTAAGGAATGCATCTCTTTCCACTAAATTGAGAAAAGAATGACCTATCACTATCCCCATCAATATTTCAGCTACAACAACAGGAAGAAAGTTTATATTAAAACGATGCACAATGATTGGAGTCATAAATGCAGCTACGACGACTATAACTAAAGATAAGAATTCCATATGACCTCCTTATGTTAGGTATGACATGAATGATGTAGCTAATCCAAAATAAATAAGCATACTCACAATGTCATTAATTGTTGTAATAAAAGGACCACTTGCAACAGCAGGATCAATTTTACATTTGTTCATTACTAAAGGAATCATTGAACCAACCAATGTACCTACTGTCATTGCGCATGTCAAACTTCCACCTACTATTAAAGCTAATAACGGTTGTCTGAATATGACGACAATAATTAAGAAAAGGATAACTGCACATACAATACCAGATAATAAACCACTTCCCGCTTCTCGCAATGCAATCTTAAATTTACTCTGTTCATTTATTTCCCCAGTAGATATATTACGGACAGAAACGGCTAATGATTGTGTGCCAGAATTTCCTGACATACCACTTATAATTGGAATAAATGCTGCAAGTAATGCCACTTGAGATAAAGTATCTTCAAAACTACCTAATATTGTAGCAGTAATCATACCCAAAAATGTTAACACAATGAGCCATGGTAACCTTTTACTCGCCGTCTTAAACACTGAGTCACTTGTAGAATCTATGTCAGATACCCCAGCTAATCGTGAGTAGTCTTCACTTGCTTCTTCATCCATAACATCCAGGATATCATCAATAGTAATAATACCTAGTAAATGATTTTGATAATCTACAACTGGAACAGCTATAAAATCATAGTCTCTCATTAATTGAGCAATATCTTCTTGGTCATCACCGACATTAGCACTGATGACACGTTCACTCATAACATCTTCAATGTATGCATCATTCTCAGCTACAATAAGATCTCTAAGTGATAGAACACCAACAAGTTGTTCATCTTCATTTACTGCGAATATGACATATATTGTTTCAGCATCAGGCGCTTGTTCTTTTACGTGAATTAACGCTTCTTTAACAGGTGTAGTTGATTTTAAAGAGATAAACTCCGTAGTCATTATACCGCCGGCAGTATCTTCTTCATAATGTAATAAAGCTTTGATTTCATTAGCTTTATCTTTGTTCATTAATGTTAGCAAACTCGCCACTTTAGGTTTAGATAACTCATTTAAAATATCTACTGCATTATCGTAAGACATTTCCTCTAAGACATGACTAGCATAGGTAGCGTCCATATTATCAAAAAGACTCTCATAATCATCGTCATCAAAGTCTAATTGATCAAAGAAATTTGCTACTTCTTTGGGTGATAAAAACTCAAATATTTTTTGTCTATTTCCATCATCCGTATCTTCAAAGTATTCACTTTGTTCATAGTTATGTAATTCTAAAAATTCTTTTCTGAATTCATCTATATCATTTTGATCTAATAATCGATCAAATAATTCTTTATCATATACGTCTTCACGAACGTTGTCTTTCATTTCAGTTTCGTTAGACATGTTAACACCTCCAAAACATATTTATTATACCATGTTGAATAATTTAATTAATTGTTTGTAGTCAACATTTATTAGGTAATGAGATCTATATATGGGGTGGATAAATTCAACTGAACAGCAATGTAACGCTTGTACATGAACGCAAGGATGATTTCCACCGTACAAATCATCACCAATTAATGGATGTCCAATATACTCAAAGTGAACTCGAATTTGATGCGTTCTTCCAGTAAGCAATTTAACCTTATATAAACTAGCAGTCTCATTTTGCATAAGCCTTTGATAGACTGTTTTTGCATACTTCCCCTTATCATTAACTTCTCGTTTAATGATACTATCACTATGCCTTGCAATAGGCGCTTCAATAACACCTGAAGATTGTGTATGGCCATAGGCTAAGGCGACATATTCTTTTTTAAATTTCACCTTTGAAAACAAATGATGTACATGCCCAAATTTAGCAAATACAACTAAACCTGAAGTATTTCGATCAAGTCGAGTCACAATATGAGGATTTATTTTTTCGCCTTTTTTTGTATAATAAGCAAGCACTTGTTCTACTAAACTGCCATGGGGATGTTCTCTAGAAGGTGCACAATTTTGCATTTGTGGCTTGTTTACAATTATCAAATACGCATCCTCATAAATGATTTCTAATTCCTTATCGTATGGAATCAAATTCTCACTTGGTGTTTCACATGGAAAATGAACTTCTAATCTATCACCTTTGTTCATAACATGTCTGACAGTTACAGGTGAACCGTTTAATAGTAAAGCGCCATTTAATTTAATGGCGCTCAACGTGCGTTTAGAATAATCTTGATTTTTCAAAAAAGTTTTCACTGGTTCTGACTGTACAATTTGATATGTTAAAATCATCGTTCATCATCACTAGAAATAAATGAGTCATGTACCCTTTTCCAAAACGGAAATGGACGGAATCTGGCAAAACGCACTTTCTCATTAGCAACTCTATACTGTATTGCATTGACGTTTTTGTGCTTAATGCTAACATGATCGATTGTGGTTCTAATCGTATCGTGATTTACCGGCGTAATTAAACACGTATGATGTTTAGGAAGTACTAATGGCGAGCCTACTGTTCTAAACACTCTATTATTAATAGATGCAATTTCAGCAATTTGCATCGCTTCAAGTGATGGATGTATGAGCGCACCACCTAAAGCTTTATTATAAGCTGTCGAACCCGAAGGTGTAGATATACACAACCCATCTCCTCTAAATCGTTCGAAATGTTTACCTCTTATATTGACGTCTACAACCAATGTTGAGCCATTTTCAGTTTTCATTGTTGCTTCATTTAAAGCAAGGTATCTCGTTTCATAACCATTATCGTTATACCTGACTATTAATTCTAAAAGTGGATATTCAATAACTTGAAACTCCGAATTATTAATTTCAATAATAAGCTTTTCAACTTCATGAGGTAACCAATCTGCATAAAATCCTAAATGACCGGTGTGTATCCCGACAAAAGCAACTTTGGATAACATATGACTATATTGATGGAAAGCTTGTAGTAACGTTCCATCTCCCCCAACTGAAATGACAATTTCAGGATTTTCGCTATCTTCTACCATTTGAAAATCTTTCATATGATTGATCATTTTATGCTTTAATGCATTCGATTTTGAATCACCTTTAGTAAGGATTGTATAACGCATGATTTACACCTCATTAATCATTTTCATGTTTCTTAGCACGTTTTTGCGTGTAATACTTTTGAGCTTCTTGAATTTCATCTTTAATTTCGGACATTTCTTCATCTAATAAATATGCCGCTTCTGCTGCTCTTTCTAAACGATGTTGAATCTCATCTGGGTATGCCCCATCATATTTATACCTTAATGTATGTTCGATTGTAGCCCAGAAGTTCATTGCTAAGGTTCTGATTTGAATTTCAGCCAAGATGTGCTTTTGTCCACTTAGTGTTTCAATAGGATATTTAATAATCACGTGATAAGAACGATAGCCACTTGCTTTTGTATTTCGAATGTAATCTCTTTCTTCTATAACCTTGAAATCTTGACGTTGTCTTAATATATCAACAACTATGTCAATATCATCCACGAATTGACACATAATTCTAAGACCAGCTATATCGTACATTTCTTCATGTAAACAATCAAAAGGGATACCCCTTTTGTTCGCTTTGTCTATAACGCTTGAAATAGGTTTTACCCTTCCAGTCACAAATTCAATTGGTGAATTATGTTCTCCCACTTCATATTGTTTTCTTAATCCTTTAAGTTTTACTTTTAACTCATCAACAGCTTGCTTATATGGCGTTAAAAATTGATCCCACTGGTTCATTTTGTTTCACTCCGCTTCACTCTAGTTCGAAAGTTTTTTCAACAGCTGAAACAAACTCCTTACCATAGTTATTGTTTCCTTCTATGTTATTCAAAACATAATCTAATTCTTCTTGGAAATGCTTTAGTTCTAAATGATTATTAATAATGATTCGTTTATCTCTATTCTCATGCAACATCGACCATGTTTCCTGAACAAAAATCAAATAAGAATATGATTGTCCATCATCTAAAAGATAAGCAAAACCATAATTATCACTATCAACAAGCATTTGACCTACCTCTTCTAGTCCCTCTGTAGATTCTTCTGAGAAGCAATAAACGCCATCATCTTTTAATTTAATTTCATTTATGTAAATACGCATGCTTGTTTCCTCCTTATTCCATACTAGTTTAACATATTACAACCTATCAAAACACGCTACAACTCACAGAAAAATCTTCTAGTCTCTCATGTTTTTACTGTTATCATTACTCATACTTTTATGATGATTTAGTGATCACCACAATCCTTTTATCATGTAACTAACCTAGTAAATTTAAGTTTCAACTTTTACTTATAGTGTTTGACTTTAATTATAAATCAAAATTCGTCATAATAAGACGTGTTAAATTTACAATAGCTAAAACATGATAGAGGTGACTTTTATGTCTACGAATAATGAGATTGAATTTAAACAAATACTAGATCAAGATACTTACTCAAAAATCTATGAACACTATTTCAAAAATCAATCACCTTTTAAGCAAACTAATTTCTATATCGACACAGAGAATTTTAAATTAAAACAGCATCATGCTGCTTTGCGTATAAGGGTAAAAGATTATATGTTTGAAATGACTTTAAAAGTCCCTGCTGAAGTTGGATTGACAGAATATAATCACTCAGTAAATATAGAACCTGAACTTGATATGTCACTTCAACTTTCTCAATTACCCAACGATATTAGAAATATTTTAGAACAGGACTTTAATATTTTAGAAAATGAGCTTAAAGTACTAGGAAACTTAACTACCTATCGTTTAGAAACCGATTATCAAAATGAATTACTAGTATTAGATAAGAGTGAATATCTCGGCAAAACTGATTATGAATTAGAGTTTGAAGTTCATTCTTATGATGAAGGATATTCAAAATTTAAAACTTTACTTCAACATTTTAATCTTCAACATCAAAAACCCTTGAATAAAGTGCAACGTTTTTTTCAAGAAAAACAAAATGCAAGTGATAAAGAGTAACAGTTGTCGATAAGGCAAATTACTTTTAAATGTAAAAATTCATGTTATATTAGATATATATTAATGGAACACGGTGATATTATGTCTAAAACACCATATGAGTTGATTGGTCAAAAAGCCTTGTATCAAATGATTGATCATTTCTATCAACTTGTCGAGAAAGATTCTCGTATCAATCATTTATTCCCAGGCGATTTCAAGGAAACCAGTCGAAAGCAGAAGCAATTTTTGACACAGTTTCTTGGAGGTCCTGACTTATATACCCAAGAACATGGTCATCCCATGTTAAAACGAAGACATATGGAATTTACAATTAGCGAGTATGAACGTGATGCATGGCTTGAGAATATGCATACTGCTATTCAACACGCCAAACTTCCTGCGGGTGTAGGCGATTACTTGTTTGAGCGATTAAGACTTACTGCAAATCACATGGTAAATTCCTAAATTTAATTGTAGGTGAAAATACATGGCTGAAGAATTAAGAATCATGGAGAATAAGAGTCGTGAAGATACTAATCTATCACCTGTTAGCAAAATAGAAATCTATTCTTTTTTTGATCCTTTTAGCAAAGATTGTTTTAAATTATCTGCAATCTTATCAAAATTAAGAATTGAATATAATAAATATATAAAGGTAAGACATATTTTAAACCCTTCTTTAAAGGTATTAACTAAGTGTCAAGCTCAAAGTACTTCAGATTTTGACAATATTGCACTTGCCTATAAAGCCGCTGAACTTCAAGGTCGTATCAGAGCAGAAAGATTTATACATTTAATGCAAAATGAAATCATTCCAAAACGTGATATTATTACCGAAGATATGATTTCTGATTGTATTAATAATGCCGGCATTGACTATCAAGTTTTTAAAGAAGACTTGCAAAAGGACAAGTTGACTGACAGCTTGAAAGTTGATCTTCACATTGCAAGAGAAATGGAAATAGAACAAGCTCCCTCACTTGTTTTTTTCAGTGAAAATGTTCATGAAGAAGGTTTAAAAGTCGAAGGATTATATCCTTATCATATTTATACTTACATTATTAATGAGTTAATGGGACAACCTATAGAGAAAAATCTTCCTCCAAAATTAGAATACTACATTCAAAAGAAACAACTAGTAACAATGGAAGAACTTTTAACGATCTATGAATGGCCTGAAAAATTGCTAAATAAAGAATTAAAGAAACTCACACTTCAACAAAAAGTTGAAAAGTTGCAATATCCAGAGGGAGAATTTTGGAAATCTAAAATGCCTCAGTGTTAATGATAGATATGATGAGAGCTATACAAATTTCATTTTGAAAATTATATCTTAATTACGATAGCGTGGACTCTCGAGTATAAAAAGAAGAATTCACATTTATGTTTAACTCAGTTATCTATAATTTAAAAAATCGCCTATGACGTGAATAGTTGTCATAGGCGATTTTTAATATTTACTGATTTATTTTTTATTAAAAATATACACAATAATGTATATATCATGTATAGCAAAAATTTTTAAATTCACTTTAAAAATTTGCAAATAAAAAAACGCCGTGTCTGATTACACGACGCTAAACAAAGGGGATGGGAGAAATTTTTCACTTCAAACAAAGGGGTATGTTTGTTATGTGATTAATTTCATGTTCATAATATAACACGGTAAAATATCCTTTTCAACCCTTGTTTATTCATAAAACCAAATTGTCACAATCTGTTCATATTGTAAGCGAATTCAATTCTACTAAGCTTTCATTAACTTTTCAAAAGCATCTAATTTTTGTTCGAATACTTCACAAGCTTCCTCTATTGGTTGAGGTGTTGTCATGTCAACACCTGCATTTTTTAATATTTCAATCGGATAGTTTGAGCTACCCTTTTTTAAGAATTCATTGATATATCGTTCAACAGCAGGTTGACCCTCAGTTAAAATTTGATGACTTAAACTTTGTGCTGCACTATAACCAGTTGCGTATTGATATACATAATAATTCATATAGAAATGAGGAATACGTGACCATTCTTTACTAATATCATCGTCAGTTTCTACTGCTTCACCAAAATATAGTTTGTTCAGTTTAGCATATTCTTCATTCATACGATTTGGCGTTAACGGCTCCCCAGCTTCTTCTATTTGATGTATTTTATGTTCAAATTCAGCAAACATTGTTTGACGGAATAGTGTTGCTCTAAATCGTTCTAATTCTTGGTTAAGTAACAATAGACGTCGTTCATCATCTAAATGTTTGTCCATGTAGTCACTAAGTAAAGCCTCATTACAAGTTGATGCTACCTCAGCGACAAAGATTGTATAATCGCTTAAATTTGATGGTTGATTCTGTCTACTAAAGTAACTATGTGCAGAGTGACCAAATTCATGTACTAAAGTATATAAATCAGAAACAGTGTCTGACCAGTTAAGTAAAATGAAAGGATTAGTTAAATGTCCACCGGATGAATATCCACCTGAACGTTTACCTTTATTTTCATATACATCGACCCAACGGTTATCTAGACCTTTCTTAACCACGTTTAAGTATTCTTCTCCCATTGGTTCAAGTGCTTTTAACATCCAGGATTTTGCCTCTTCATATGGCATTTCAAATTTGACATCTTTAACAAGAGGTGTATAAAGATCATACATTTTTAAATCGTCTAAACCTAGTAACTCTTGTCTAAGCTTCGTGTATCTGTGTAATAAAGGTAAGTATTTATGGACCGTTTTGATTAAGTTATCGTAAACAGCTTCTGGAATATGATTATTACTTAAAGCTCTTTCACGTGCTGAACGATAATGATGAGTTCTAGCATTAAATACATTTTTCTTAACCTCACCAGCTAAAGTAGCACCTAGCGTGTTATTATGCGCACCGTATGCTTTATAAACATTTCTAAAAGCAGAAGCTCTTAACTCACGATCATCAGACTCTAAATACTTGATAAATGTACCTTGTGTTAAAGGATAAGCTTGACCATCTTTATCTATAGCATCTTCAAATTCTAAATCTGCATTGCTGAACATTCCATATACATTAGAAGGCGTTGAAAGTGCGTCTTGTGCTTCTGTTAATAACTTTTCTGTATTCGCATCTAATATATGTGGACGTTTCTCATTAATCAATTTCAAATCAAATTCATATCGTTTTAAATCATTATTAGAATCGATAAAAGATTGAATAGTAGCTTCATCTAGTTGTAAAATTTCAGGTACTAAAAAACTCCATGCAGAGCTATATTTAATAACAAGTTGATGTGCACGCGCTTCTAAACCGGTATATTTATCATTTGCAGTATCTTGATCTTGTTTTAAATGTGCGTATACATATACCTTTTCTAATTTTGTACCTAACTCGTCTTCAAGACTTAGCGCTTCATATAATGTTTCAGCACTTTCTCCAAGATGACCTTTAAATTTTTCTTCTTCACCTATTTTAGCTTCAATACTTTTAAAAGCTTCTTCAAATGCTTCATCACTTTTAAAAATAGTTGTTAAATCCCATGTATATTCAGGATATTTACGTTCCTGTTCTTCTCTTGTTAATTGTTGACTCATAATGTAAACCTCCTTAATAATCTGAATAGCTTAATTTTCTCATTTTAGCACTACTTTTGCACGTTTAAGCTTTCGTGTTCATATAAATAATCAAATTCACGCAAAATAGTACTTAATATTTGACGTTTGTCGTATTGAAACGTTGCAAACACCCTAAACTTCACTTGACTAAGAAGTTGTTTACATAATTCGTTGTCATTTAATGTTCTTCTTAGCAACAAATATTTTAATTGCCATTCTATTGGATGCGTTATTAAATATATTTGATGTGGTACAACATATCCTAATTTACAAATTACATCAGAATCATACATATTTAATTGATACATGGCACTGAGTGTAGGTTCTAAAACACTGTGGCGCTTTCTACAATAGTTTATATAACGTTGTATATTAGAAGCAGATAACCTAAAATTGGGAACATTATTTGATTGAAAAGTCATATTTATTATATCCTCAAATTTTAAAACTTTTCTTTGAGCAACAAAATTTTTACCGCCTACATGTTGAAGTTGACTATATAATATTAATACAAACTTTTTGGAATCCCATGTTACTAATGTTCTATTAATTGGATGAATAAAAGCACTTTGAAATGGTGATAATTTAACGTATTTATATTTCAAAGGAACATCTTTAATAATCCAAATCACATTCAAACCTATTCGCTTTAAACCAGTTGTTCGGCGAATAATTTTACTGATACTTATTTTAGAAAATTGAACTTCAATTGCATTTTCTTGATTGATCACAATATCTGGATATTGCAAAACTTCTTTGTAATAAGGTTCAATTTCCACGTTAAAATTCAATGCTTTATAAATTCTTGCTAAATATAACTTTGCTTCATAATGTTCAACTGATTCTGACTTTGAACAGCGGTGATTAAAACGTGTTTTATGCGCAAAGTGAGCTATTAAAGTCATCCCTTGTTTGAGTATCACCTCAGACTTACAGTGAGGACATTGATATTTATCAAATTTGTTTGCATGTTGCGCTAAAATTTTCTGACCTTGCTGATTGATTGCCATTAACATCTCTTCACCCCATTATTAATAACGGAGTACAGCATAGTTTTACTTTTTAAAATAAAAAAAGGTGCCCAATGGCACCTTTTAAATCATTATTATTCGTTTGTATCAGTAAAGTATTTACGTACTTGAGAAGCAACATTGTGACTCATAATAATCTTAGCGTAGTCGTTTAAATAAATATTTGTTTTATCAGTTGGATATGCAAACTCCAATAACTGACTATAACTATCGTTAATCATCTCTTGTGAAACTGAATCATCAAAATGAATTGAGTAATAATATTTATTATCAATCATATATAATAAATCTTCAAATTCATCAGTGTTTTGATTATTATGATAAGCATAGTCGATAACTTGCTCTAAATCGTCAAACTTCACTATAATATTTCTCACATTTGATGGCTTATGCGCACGTCTTTGTTGTTTATCTTGATGGTTTTTCTTTTGTTGTTTACGTTGTTCAAATAAATCTTCTAAACTTTCTTCACCTTCAAGTGTTTGAGCCAATAATTCATTTACCTGATCATCAAATTGATGATTTGTATCATCATCTGACATATTCATAGCATCTTCATTTTTTGATTTAGAAATTGTTACTTCCACGCCCTTTTCAAAAGCGTGTACTTGAATCCAAAGTGGACCTTCAACTACAAAATCCTCTTCTTCATTAATTTCATCCATCATTGACCAGAAAAATTCTTCACCACGTTTACGGTTACTCCATAGGTCTTCACGACTAAAACCACGTGCTTCAATGTCACTATATGTTATAAACAATTTTACTGTTGTATCATCAACACGTTCTATTCTCATATCATCTCACTCCTTACAGTCGATGAATAGTAACCATATTGTATTAGAACGAAGGTTAAATTACAATTTATTTGTTTGATTAAATTTAACTATTATTCATTTGGACATCTATTCTAACATATTCCCTGTTTTATTAACAAAAAACTTACTTTAAATAAGATTATATATAAAACATACTAAGATTAGCTATGAAGAAATCTATGACGATAGATTTTTTCAT
>ERZ1036435.95-NODE-95-length-83400-cov-15.315460_pt1 | contig 83400 bp, 67 predicted proteins | sample MGYA00514223_ERZ1036435 | MGnify/ENA primary metagenome ERZ1036435 (study PRJEB33795, sample SAMN09464927) | human gut metagenome | host: Homo sapiens | place: USA: Stanford, California | collected 2016-08 | study: EMG produced TPA metagenomics assembly of the...
CCCTTGCCTCCCCCCCCCCGGCGCATAGTAGGCTAGTGTTCAAAATATGTTCTCTCTAGGGCAAACAACGAAGAGCCCCCTGAACGAGTGGACAAAGATGCAGCTATATTTCACGAGGAAGTGCCCCTATGCGTCGACAGAACACCCTACGAACCCTCGCCGGGGCTCTACTCCCGCTGACCCTGCTGCTTAGCTCCTGCGCATCCGGGCAGCCCAGTGCCGACTCCTCGGCGTCCGCTAACGCTGAGAAGGCGTATAGCGCCTCCAAGAACCCTGATAGTCAAGCTATCGAAAAAGTAGAAAACCTCGCCTCACTTTCTGACAACGTTGTTCGTGCCTACCAGCGCTCCCTGAGCCAGTGCATGGCTGAACGAGGATTCCCGAACTACAAGGTCCCTGCCGGAGAAACTGAAATCCCGCTGCTACAGACCGCTGGTTTCGAACCTCTCACCGTCGCGGATGCCCGCACTCGCGGATACAAAGAGCGCTGGTCTTTGGTAACTGCTGAGCTGGAAGAGCAGAGCCGCACTATGAGCGACGCCGAAATGCAGGCTCTTCACGGCACTGAAGGAAAGGGCGGTTGCCAGCAAGAAGCCACCCGCGCAGTCTTCGGTTCAGAAGAATCCCGCGCGATCATAAAAAAGGTCAACGTCACTGCGGTTCACTACCTTAACAACGACGCAATCTTCAAAGATCTTGGGCCCGCCACCGAGAAGTGGGCACAGTGCATGAAGGAACGCTTCGGAGGCGACTACACGTCTCCGGATATGGCTCGCCTACAGTACCGCCAGAACAACCAAGACACCCACGAACTGGCAATCAACGATGCGACCTGCCGTGAAGCAACCGGGCTGGATGCCGAACAGCGAAAGATTGCTATCGCTTACCTGAGTTCTTTCCTCGAAAAGGAGCAGGGCCTCATCGAGCAGGTGACCACGATCAAGAAAACCGCTGAAGAAAACGCCCGAAAGATTCTGAGCTAATCCTGCGGACTAATCAGACCGGGCTATCCAGACCGGACTAACCAGAACAGGCGTACAGAGTAGCCATGGAGGCTGCACCTCGTCACAGCGTATTGTGCCCGGTACGTATCCCCGTGCCGGGCACAAACTAACCCCACACGGCATCGCCGCCTAAGCCCAAACGGCACAGACAATAGCGTTCCCGTACGCGCACCCAAAGAAGGGACCCCATGAGCGCCACCCCCAACCGTCAGAAGAAAACCCTCTGGCTCTACGGCATTATCGCCCTGCTCCTCATCATCACCGTGGGTACGCTCATCAGCGCCCAAAACATCAAAACCACCGCCCAAAAAGACGCGGAAGCGGCACCCCCGAGCCCCTCCACCATCACCGCCACGGTCACCCGCGAAAAACTACGCACCACCGTGCCCCTGACCTGCACCGCGAACTACGCCACCTCAACCCCGCTACGCTACAGCGGCGAAGGACAGTACACCGCAATCACCATCAAACACGGTGACACCGTCGGCAACGGAACCCTCATCGCAGAAGTCAACGGTGAACCTCTCATCACCCTCACCGGCGGCTTCGCGCTCTACCGCGATCTCAAACTCGATGATAGCGGCCCCGACGCCGCACTCCTCAACGAGGCACTGACCGCCATGGGACGTCAGGGCCCGCAGCCCGCGCGCATTACCGAAGACACCTACGAGGCTCTCAACAACCTCCTCGACAGCCTCGGCTACGCGCACGTCAAGACTGACCAGCCCATTCCCGCCCGCTACTTCCTCATCATCAACCGTGCCGGACTCGTCACCGGCAACCCCCGCGCAACCGGCGCTATCGCGGACGGTCCCATAGCCACCATCGCAGAAGGTAACAAGACTCTCAGCTGCACCGGAACCACCGGCAGGCTCACCCCCGAAGCTCGTAGCGGCCAGAAGGTAACCGTGCCCTCCCTCGGCGATACTGAGTACGTCGCAACCCTCGGCTACAAGAACACTTCTGAAGCTGCTGGCGCCGCAGGCAACAGCCAGGCCGGTCGCCAGGCTAATGGTGCAGAAGGCGCAGCTGGCTCCAACCTCAACGGCGTAGCCGGTGCGGCAGGAGGCACCGAAGGCGAACGCATCCTCACCCTCGACGTAGGGGATAAGGCGGACAGCCTCCGAGGTTCCGTCAACGCGGAACTCACCCTCGAAGAAACCCCCGAAACGCACCTGGTTGTGCCCTCATCGGCGCTCTACACCCGTGACGGACAGACCCGAGTCATCGTGCTCGGCCCCGAAAGCTCCAACGGATCGAAGGCACGTGAAGAGCGCGAGGTAACCGTTACCGTCATCAGCAACGCCAATGGCAAGAACGCCGTCACCGGTGACCTGCACGAAGGCGACAGCGTCAAAATCATGCGCGAGAAAAAGTAGGGAGTAGCCATGACTGACTCCCGCGCTGCTCACGCGCACCCACCAGCCTATAGCGTCGATATTCAGGGAGTGTCCCAGCACTTTATGCAGGGTGACACTCGAATTGACGTGCTCAAAAATATTGACCTGAAAGTCCGCTACGGAGAAGTCGTCGCAATCCTGGGACCGTCCGGCAGCGGCAAATCAACCCTGCTGAACATCCTCGGTCTGCTCAGCACGCCCGCCTCCGGCAGCTACCTGCTGGACGGTACAGACACCGCAACCTTCAACGCGGCACAGCGAGCTGAAGCGCGCCTGGACAGCATCGGTTTCGTCTTCCAGGCGTTCCACCTCATCGAGCATAAGAACGTGTACCGCAACGTTGAGCTACCGCTCATCTACCGTGGCGTGCCCAAAGCGGAACGAACGCAACGTGTTGCGGATACTCTCGCCCTGCTGGGGCTGAGCCACCGAACGGATGCCCCCATCACCACTCTCTCAGGCGGTGAAAAGCAGCGTGTAGCTATTGCTCGTGCGCTCATTGGGGAACCAGCGTTGCTGCTCTGTGATGAGCCGACCGGCTCGCTGGATGAAGAGCTCACCCGCGAAGTCATTGACCTGCTCCGCGAATGTACGGGTGACCAGCAAAGCACGATTGTGATTACTCACGACCCGCTCGTGGCGGAGCACTGCGACCGGGTGCTACGTATGCACGAGGGGCAGCTCATCGAGCAGGATGCACCGCGGCAGGAAGAAACGACCGCCCGCGCGTCTCTGAACCTGCCTAGTTTTGCTGAGGAGCAAACATCTAAGCCGCAGGGCAGTGGTCGTGCACCTTGGGCGCTCGCCTCCCTCAAAGAAGCTTGGGACGCTACCGTGCACCGGGTGAGGCGCAATATCTTCACCATGCTTGGTGTGGTTCTAGGTATCGCTTCGCTCGTGCTGACCGTTGGTCTGACCGCCACCATTTCTGGGCAGCTGGCTGACAGCTTCGACATTTTTAGGGCTAAGCACCTGACGATAAGCTCGACCCGAACCGAACCCATGAGCCGGGCTGAACTATTGAGCCTGGCAGCAAGCGAGAACTACCGGCGTGTTAGTCAGCTGAACGGAGTAACCGGTACCGCGCTGGTGGATCAGCTGGATGAATCCACCGATATTCAGCGCGGTCCCGACAACTTTGGCGAGCGCGGTGCTAACGTGACGGCAGCCGTCCTTGCGGCAACGCCCAGCATCTTTAGCGTGCAGGGTCACGAGCTGGTGTGGGGTCGTACCTTCGATGAGGGGCACCTGGAGCGTAACGATAAGGTTGCGGTGCTCAGCGAAAGCGTGATGCGCCAGCTTGCGCTGCCCTATAGCCCCGGGGTCACGGTTTATATTCACGATGAGCCGTACACCGTCATCGGTGTGGTGCGGGAGAATCCCTCGCTGACTCTTTCGTACGGTTCGGTCTACCTGCCTCTGGGCGCGAAGCCTGGCGCCGATGCTGAAGAAGCACAGCCCGCTGCCGGTGGTGGTGGCGCTGCGGCGCAGACCGGTAAGCGTTCCACTCAGATTGTGGTGAGTACTGTTGCCGGTGCCGCAAACCAGATTGCGGAGGAAGCACCGTACGCGCTCTCGCCGGAACGCCCTGCGCTGTATAGCGTGAGTGTTCCGCCGGAGCCGAAGACTCTTCGTGAGGCTGTCGACCAGCAGCAGCGCACCATGCTTCTTGCCATGAGCGTTATTACCCTCGTAATTGGTGCGATGGGCATTATGAATACGTTCTTGGTTGCGGTGATGGAGCGTCGCCGTGAGGTTGGTTTGCGTCTGGCTATTGGTATGCGCCCTTCGGGTATTCTGCTGCAGTTCTCGGCGGAGGCGCTGCTGACCGGCATCCTGGGCGCTGTGGCTGGTATTGTGCTGGCGGTTAACGGCATCTCGATTGTGTCTTTGATGAACCGTTGGACGCCGATTATTAGTGCCGACACTATTCTGCTGGGCCTGGGTGCTGGTGCGCTGGTTGGTGTGTTGGCTGGTCTGTACCCGGCGGCGAAGGCTTCGCGTATTGATCCGGCACAGACCCTGGCGGCCGGATAGTCTCGTTGAGTAGGTGCTTGCCCCCGGATTGGGGCTTGGAGGGGGGCGGTGCTCGTCCTCGCCCCACTGGTTGGGATGGCGCACCGTATGTTTCCTCCGCGCCTACGCAGGGGCACCCGTCACCCGGACGCTCCGCCCTCTCCTTGCTTCGCTGCGGAAGAGCGTCCGTGTGACACCCTGAGGGCGCATCCGGAAAACACGGCGCGCCACCTCCGGTTGCCTAGCGTACGTGTGGAGGGGCGGTGTCGTCCGAACGTGACATCAGGGTGCCCGAAGCGAAGCGAGGGCGGGTGCCCCTGTAGGAACGAGGACGAACACCGCCCCTTTTATCGTCCCCATCCAGCCCCTCCAGAAAGCGGGGGAGGGCGCCTTCACAGGCTAAGCGAGTATCCTAGAAGCTTCGTATCCCCGAACCGAAACGAGAAAAAGCGTGGAAATCCTGCTGTACGCTGTGGGCATTATCCTCATGGCAATCGCTATTGCCGTCTCGATTGCCCTGCACGAGGTGGGGCATCTGGTGCCCGCGAAGCTGTTCAATGTGCGCGTTCCGCAGTACATGATTGGCTTCGGTAAGACCGTGTTCTCTTTCCGCCGCGGCGAGACCGAGTACGGTTTCAAGGCGATCCCGTTGGGCGGTTACATTTCGATGATTGGCATGTACCCGCCGAGCCCTGCTGAGGTGAAGGAGCACCATGAGGAGGGCCATTCGGGCAGTACCAGCCCGTTTGCGTCCTTGGCTGAGGAGGCTCGTGCGGCGGATGCTGAGCGCCTGAAGCCCGGTGATGAGGACCGCCTGTTCTATAAGTTGCCGGTGCTCAAGCGCATGGTGATTATGCTGGGTGGCCCGACCATGAACCTGCTGATTGGTGTGGTGTGTACTGCTGTGCTGATTTGTGGTTTTGGTACGGCGCAGGTGACGAATAAGGTGTCGGCGGTGTCTGAGTGCGTGCCGAGCGTGAATGTTACTCATGATTCGATTAGCTATGGCGAGTGTACGGATAAGTCCACTCCGTCGCCCGCTAAGGCTGCTGGTGTGCAGGTGGGTGACCGTGTGGTTGCTGTGAATGGCGCGTCGACGGGTTCGTGGGAGGCTGTGTCTTCGGCGATTCGTGCGGCGGGTTCTCACCCGAGCACTTTGACGGTGGAGCGTAATGGTCAGCGTCTGGATTTGTCGGTGACTCCGGTTGAGATGATCCGCCCGGTTTCTGATGGTAAGGGCCAGTATGCGCGTGCTGCGGATGGTTCGATTGCGACGACTCGCGGCGGTTTTGTGGGTGTTTCGCCGTCGAGTGAGTTGGTGCCTGGTTCTATTACTGAGGTGCCTGCGATGGTGGGCGATACGCTTTCGCGTGTGGGTTCGTCGATGTTGTCGTTGCCGCAGCGTGTGTGGGAGTTGACGGTGACTTTGGTGACTGGTGGTGAGCGTAGTGTTGAGTCGCCGGTATCTGTGGTTGGTGTGAGCCGCATTGCCGGTGAGGTGACGGCCACCGATCGCATCGACCTGAAGTCGAAGGCCGCGATGTTGGTCTCGCTGGTGGCGAATATGAATTTGATGCTTTTTGCGTTTAATCTGATTCCGCTTCTGCCTCTGGATGGTGGCCACGTGTTGGGTGCGCTCTGGGAGGGTGTGCGTCGTTTCTTTGCGCGTTTGACTGGGCGTAAGGATCCGGGCCCGTTTGATCCGGTGAAGTTGTTGCCGTTGACGTATGTGGTGGCGGGCGCATTCATTGTGATGTCTGTCATTCTGATTGTGGCGGATATTGTTAAGCCCATCACCCTGTTTTAGTGTGTTGTTGCGCGCGGTAAGGGTACCCGTATTAGTGCTTTCTTTCGCGTCAGTGGCACAATAAAAAGTTGAACGAAGGATGCGTCGTACGTCCTTCATAACCCATGTATGGAGGAAAACCTTGTCGGTCAGCCTTGGTATGCCGAAGCCCGCTCCCGCGGTTCTGTCCCCGCGTCGTAAAACTCGCCAGTTTAAGGTGGGTTCTGTCGGTGTTGGTTCTGAATCTCCGATTTCGGTGCAGTCGATGACGACCACTAAGACCCACGACATTGGTGCGACTCTGCAGCAGATTGCTGAGTTGACCGCTGCCGGTTGCGATATTGTGCGTGTGGCGTGCCCGACTGATAAGGATGCGGAGGCTCTGCCCATTATTGCGAAGCAGTCCCGTATTCCGGTGATTGCTGATATTCACTTCCAGCCGAAGTACGTGTATGCGGCTATTCAGGCTGGTTGCGGTGCTGTGCGTGTGAACCCGGGTAATATCCGTAAGTTCGACGACCAGGTGAAGGAAATCGCTCAGATGGCTTCGGACCACGGCGTTTCTCTGCGTATTGGTGTGAATGCTGGTTCGCTGGATAAGCGTCTGTTGGAGAAGTACGGTAAGGCTACTCCGGAGGCTCTGGTTGAGTCTGCTGTGTGGGAGGCTTCGCTCTTTGAGGAGCACGGTTTCCGTGATTTCAAGATTTCTGTGAAGCATAATGACCCTGTGGTGATGGTGGAGGCGTACCGTCAGCTGGCTGAGCGCGGTGACTGGCCCCTGCACTTGGGTGTGACTGAGGCTGGTCCGGCGTTCCAGGGCACTATTAAGAGCTCGGTGGCGTTCGGTACTCTGCTGTCTCAGGGTATTGGCGATACTATTCGCGTGTCGCTGTCTGCTCCTCCGGTTGAGGAGGTGAAGGTGGGCACCAAGATCCTGGAGTCGCTGAACCTTCGCCCCCGCAAGCTGGATATTGTTTCTTGCCCGTCGTGTGGTCGTGCGCAGGTGAACGTGTGGGAGCTTGCTGAGAACGTGACTAAGGGCCTGGAGCACATGAAGGTTCCGCTGCGTGTAGCCGTGATGGGTTGCGTGGTGAACGGTCCGGGTGAGGCTCGTGAGGCTGACCTGGGTGTTGCGTCCGGTAACGGTAAGGGCCAGATTTTTGTGAAGGGTGAGGTCATTAAGACTGTGCCTGAGGATCAGATCGTTGAGACTCTGATTGAAGAGGCGACCCGTATTGCTGCTGAGATGGAGGCTTCGGGCGAGTATGTTCCCGAGGGTTCCCCGGCTGTTTCGGTGAGCTAGTTAGCTTTTGTGCGCGGAGGCGCCCTGGTGAGGGCGCCTCCGCGCTTTTCCGGTTATGTCCGGTTATGGTGGTGGCAGGCTTGGTGCTTGCCGCTGCCGGGTGTGGCCGCAGGATCCGGTTGCTTTTTCGGGGGTGCGTGTCCCCGTGTTTTCACTTATTTTTTGTCGCTCATTCTCTATCACTCAACAGGTCATGTTCACTCTTTTTTCTCGCCGCCGTAAGGCTAATCGTGCCCGGCGTGCTGCTGTTTCGTCTGCTGCTGTTTCGTCGATGGGCTCTTCCCCTATGCCTGATTGCGTGAAGGAACACGTTTTTGCTCTGGATGCTCGGTGGTGCGATGAGCTGGAGGAGGTCCTGTTCAGTGACCCGGTCCCGAATCTGTACTCCATTGAGCATTATTTGGCGTGCCCTCTTCCGGTGAGGTCCCCGCGTATTCCGTTGCATTACTATCAGGGTTTTGTGGGTTGTGAGCGTGACGGGCAGTTGTGCTGTGTGCTGCTGTTGGGTTCGAATGTGGTGCCGGTGCGCCTGTGCGGTGCCGCGGTTGAACACGCCGCCGTTGAACACGCTGAACACGATGCGGATTCTCATGGCGCCGACTCTCACGTTGCTGAAGCGGCGGATGCCCCCGCTCTGGATGCTACGGCGCTCGCGCATCGTGACGCGCTGGCTCAGCTGCTACTGCAGGTGGGTGCTCGCCTGGATTCCATGTTCGGTGAGAGCGCCTTCGTGATGCCCCTGTGGACGCGCATGCAGGAGCTGTGCGAGCAGACTCGCGGCGGTAAGAGCCCGCTGTTGCAGATGCTGCAGCCGAGCCTGGGTGACGGTTGCGATCACCGTGCGCGGGTTCTGTCGGAGCGTCCCAATCAGCCGCTGCTGTATCTGCCGCCGGAGAAGGACCTCGCCCGCTTCTACGAGGCGGAGCTTCCTGAGCTGCCGGCGCACCTGCCCGCGCCTCTCAAACCCGTGCCCATCAAACCCGAGCCCCTCAAGCCGGGGCAGAGCCCCGCCGGTGCTGTCCAACTCAGCGGTGAGCCTGCCGGGTATGCGCGCCTCGCCACCTCCGCGGACCTGGGGGAGCTTCTGCCCGCTGCAGCCGCCATGTTCACCGAGGAGGTCGGCTTCGACCCGGTTGCCCGCTACGGGGAGGGCTACGCGGCGCGCCTGCGCACGCTGATTGCCGGTCAGCGTTGCGCCATTGTCACCGATGTGAACGGTCGCGTTATCTTCAAGGCGGATGCGGGCATCGTGAACCTGGATGCCGCGCAGGTGCAGGGCGTGTGGCTGCACCCGGACTACCGCGGCTACGGGCTGGCTAAGCCGTTCTTTGCCGCCGCCGCGCAGATTCTGCAGCGCCGCTACCCGCATTTGAGCCTGTACGTGAACGACTACAACGCCCGCGCTCTTGCCATGTACCGGGGGACCGGTTGGGAGCAGATTGGGCAGTTCTCGACCATCATTTTTGAGCGCTAAACACGCCGAACCCTAAAACGCTATAAAATTAAAGACGACTGTGCCTTTTTCGTGGCTTACCCGGTGAGCCGTGGGCACCCTACCTAAACCTATCGACCTTTCAAGGAGAATCGTGGTACTTCGCCTTTCCAACCTCTTCGTGCGCACTCTGCGCGAGGACCCCGTAGACGCTGAGGTCGCCAGCCACAAGCTGCTGGTTCGCGCCGGTTACATCCGCCGCGCAGCCCCGGGCGTGTACACCTGGCTGCCCCTGGGCCTGAAGGTACTGCGCAAGGTCGAGAACATCATCCGCGAAGAGATGGACGCCATCGGCGCGCAGGAAGTTCACTTCCCCGCACTGCTGCCCCGCGAGCCCTACGAGGCAACCAACCGCTGGGACGAATACGGCGATAACCTCTTCCGCCTCAAGGACCGCAAGGGTGCCGACATGCTGCTGGCACCCACCCACGAGGAAATGTTCACCCTGCTGGTCAAGGACCTGTACTCCTCCTACAAGGACCTTCCGGTTTACCTGTACCAGATTCAGACCAAGTACCGCGATGAGGCGCGCCCCCGCGCGGGTCTGCTGCGCGGCCGCGAGTTCGTCATGAAGGACTCCTACTCCTTCAACATTGACGATGAGGGCCTGAACGAGGCGTACATGGCGCACCGCGCCGCATACCAGCGCATCTTCGAGCGCCTGGGCCTGGAGATTGTCATTGTGACCGCACAGTCCGGCGCAATGGGCGGCTCCCGCAGTGAAGAGTTCCTGCACCCGACCCCCATCGGTGAGGACACCTTCGTGCGTTCCGCGGGCGGCTACGCGGCAAACGTTGAGGCCGTCACCACCGTGGTTCCCGAGGAAATCGAAATCACCGAGGAAACCCCGGCGGCAATCGTCGTGGACACCCCCGACTCTGCGACCATCGAGACTCTCGTCGAGCGCATGAACGAACTGCACTCCGAGCTTATCGACGGCACCCTGGAAGCTTCGCAGACCCTCAAGTGCTTCCTGGGCACCGTCATCACCCCCTCCGGTGAGCGTAAGGTCTTCGCCGTGGGCGTTCCCGGCGACCGTGCCGTGGACCTGGGCCGCGTTGAGGTCAACATCGGCGCCCTGCTGGGCATCGGTGGCGAGGTTGAGGTTGAGGCAGCCAGCGAAGAGGACCTGAAGGCATACCCGCAGCTGGTCAAGGGCTACATTGGCCCCGGCCTGAGCCTGGACGCGCCCCTGTTCGGTGCGCACACCGAGGACGAGGATGCGGTAGCTTCCGCAACCGGCATTCCCTTCTTCGTTGACCCCCGCGTGGTGCGCGGTACCCGCTGGGTGACCGGCGCAAACGAAGAGGGCAAGCACGTGGCGAACCTGGTCTTCGGCCGCGACTTCACCGCCGACGGCGTCATTGAGGCGTGCGAGGTGCGTGAAGGCGACCCGGCACCGGACGGCTCCGGTGAGCTGGTGGCAGCCCGCGGTATCGAGATGGGCCACATCTTCGCCCTGGGCCGCAAGTACGCTGAGGCACTGGGTCTGAAGGTTCTGGACCAGAACGGCAAGCTGCAGACCGTGACCATGGGCTCCTACGGCGTGGGCGTGACCCGCGCACTGGCTGCTATCGCCGAGGGTAACCACGACGAGAAGGGCCTGATCTGGCCGCGCAACCTGGCACCGGCAGACGTGCACATCGTCGTTACCGGCAAGGACGCAGCATCCCACGAGTACGCTGAAAAGCTCAGCGCATCTCTGGAATCCGCCGGCCTGCAGGTCATGCTGGACGACCGCCCGAAGACCAGCCCCGGCGTGAAGTTCGGCGACGCCGAGCTGCTGGGCGTGCCCACCATCCTGGTGATTGGTCGCGGCTTCAAGGACGGCGTGCTGGAGCTGAAGGACCGCCGCAGCGGTGAGGCTCGCGAGGTGTCCGTCGAGAACGCGGTGGCTGAGGTCATCGCTGAGGTGCGCGGCGCCTAAGGCACGCCACTAGCCCGCTAAGACGTAAAACCGTCGCCACCTGCCCCGCCTCCCCGGAGGTGGGGCAGGGTAGCGGCGGAAGAATGAAAGAAGAGAACTATGGCATATAAGCCGAAGCGTTCTGGCTCTAAGAAGAGCGCCCCGAATGCGCGCGCTCGCCGTGCCGCATCCCGCGTGGCGAATGGTGTGAACGCTCCCCGCACTCGCGCTGATAGCGAGCCCGTGGTGGAGGCACCGGTGCGCGTGGGTACCCGCGCGATCCGTGAGGAAGAGGTTGCCGAGGCGATTGCCCCGGTTATCTCCGAGTTCTCGCTGGTGCTGGAGGGCCTGAAGATTTCGGGCCCGGCGGCGAACCGTACCGTGAAGATTACGGTGGACTACACCGCTGAGCGTACCGATTCGCTGTCGCTGGATTCCCTCGCGGAGATTTCCGGTGCGATTTCGAGCGCCCTGGACCGTGCGGATGAAAACGACGAGTTCTTCCCCTACGAGCTGGAGGTGTCCTCGCCCGGTGCTACCCGCGCCCTGACTGAGCGCCGCCACTGGGAGCGTGCCCGTACCCGCCTGATTGCGGTCACCGCACCCGACGGCACCGAGTACCTGGCGCGTCTGCACGAGGTGCAGGATGAGGGTCCGGTGCTGGCTCGTAAGAAGAACACGAAGAAGGGCCAGAAGGAGTCGTACCACGAGCCGAGCTTGCTTCCGTGGGAAAATATTGCTTCTGCTCACGTCGAGATTGACTTCAATTCGCCCGCTGAGCCGGTAGAATAGAGTTATTAAAGCTTCAGGCACGGGGTGTTCCGTGTCAGGTATATACCGTTCGGGAGCCGGGGCGCATTGAGCGTCCCGGCGCCGTGCTAACTGGGAAAGGCTGAAAAGCGTGGAGGATATTAAAACTATTGACCTGGGCGCACTGCGCGCATTGGCGAAGCAGCGCTCTCTCGTCATGGAGGAGCTCTTCACCCTGGTTGAGAACGCCCTGCTGCTCGCGTACATGAAGCAGCCCGGCGCCATTAAGGGTTCTCGTGCCGTCATCGACCACACCACCGGCGAGTTCGTCATTCTGGCTCCTGAGCTTGATGAGGACAACCAGAAGATTGACGAGTTCGACGATACCCCGAACAACTTTGGCCGTATCGCTGCCGCAACCGTCCGTCAGGTGCTTTCGCAGCGTCTGCGTGACGCTGAGGACGCATCCGTTCTGGGTGAGTTCAAGGACCGTGAGGGCACCCTGGTGTCCGGCGTGATTCAGCAGGGCAACAACCCGCGTATGGTTCAGGTTGACCTGGGCACCGTTGAAGCTGTTCTGCCCAGCAATGAGCAGGTTCCGGGCGAGAAGTACCCGCACGGCTCCCGCCTGCGCGCCTACCTGGTTGAGGCTCGCCGCGGCCCCAAGGGCCCCTCGATTGTGGTTTCTCGTTCGCACCCGAACCTGGTTCTGCGCCTGTTCGAGCACGAGGTTCCCGAAATCTCTGAGGGCCTGGTTTCCATTAACTCCATCGCACGTGAAGCTGGTCACCGCTCCAAGATTGCTGTGTCCGCGAAGAACCCGACCATTAACGCTAAGGGTGCGTGCATCGGCGATATGGGTGCCCGCGTGCGTGCGGTTGCTGCCGAGCTGAACGACGAGAAGATTGACATTGTCGACTACTCGACCGATCCGGCAACCTTCATCGCTGCGGCACTGTCCCCGGCGAAGGTCACCGAGGTCATTATCGCGAACCCGCGTGAGTATTCCGCTCGTGCCGTGGTTCCGGATGACCAGCTGTCCCTGGCTATCGGCCGTGAGGGTCAGAATGCGCGTCTGGCAGCGAAGCTGACCGGCTGGCGTATCGATATTCTCTCCGAGTCCAAGTACGCTCAGGTTCGTGCCGAGGAAGAGGTTGCAGCTCGCGTGGCTCGTAGCCTGGCTGAAGAAGCTTCCGCTGAGAAGGCAATTGAAGAAGCAGCAGAAGAGTCCGCACAGGACGCTGAATAAGCATTAGCCCCGGTGAGGGGCGTATCCCGCGGCATATCCTTTTGATGCAGGCGCAAGAGATCGGGCAGCAACGTGCCCGGTGTTCTTGCGCCTGCGTCACAGTTTTGCCCATGATTCTTAAAAACGGGATACACTATTAAGATGTGCCGGTGCGTAACCGGGCGCTTTATCGTGCCCTCACGCGCACCGGATAGAGCATCACGAATGTACTGCGAACGCGGTTCTACACACGCTAGAGAGGGGAGAGGACCATGAGCAATCACGACCTCACCGCAACCTCCGAAGCGTTTGAAGGACCGGTCCGCACCTGCATCGGATGCCGTGCCCGCGATGAACAGCGCAACCTGCTGCGCATCGCCCGCACACCCGTCACGTCTGCTACCGAGCAGGCGGACACCCCGCCCTATCAGCCCGATACGGCGGGAACTATGCCCGGACGAGGCGCTTGGATCCATCCGAGCGAAAAGTGCGTAGCCGCTCTGCAGAAAAAGAACGGTCTGGCGCGCGCCTTCAAAAAAGCGGTCCCTGCAGCCCAGCTGCAGGCGTGCTGTGAGCAGATTCGAGCCGTTATTGCGGACTCGACCCCCTCATAGACGCTTTTCGGGTATATGCCCTCTGTAAGTCAACGAGTTTGACGACTTCTTATCTGAAAGCGAGTCAGAAAACTGATGGATATCTAATGAGTGCCGCGAAATGAGTACCCTTTCGTGCTCACCCACCGGCAATTTCACGAATTGGCGCGCCTTCGGGCGTGCACCCCGTAAACATTAGTGTCCGCACCATTCCCGGTGCGGACCGGGAATGGAGAAAATTTGGCTCAGCCTCGAGTACACGAGTTTGCTAAAGAAGTAGGCGTACCTTCCAAGGAAGTTATTGCCAAGCTTAAGGATATGGGCGAGTTCGTTAAGAGCTCCTCTTCCACCCTGAACCCCATGGTTCTGAAGAAGCTGCGCGCGGAATTCCCCGCCGCAGCCGCTAAGCCTGCCGCAAAGGCAGCACCCGCGGAGTCGGCAGCTAAGCCTGCCGCTAAGCCGGCACCCAAGCCCGCAGCAGCAAAGCCCGCCGCTAAGCCTGCGGCAGCCCCCAAGCCCGCAGCGGCAAAGCCTGCCGCTAAGCCGGCACCTAAGCCTGCAGCTAAGCCTGTCGCAGCTGAGAGCGCAGCTCCCAAGCCTGCAGCAGCTAAGCCCGCCGCAAAGCCGGCAGCAGCACCCAAGCCCGGCGGCCCCCGCCCGGGTAACAACCCCTTCGCATCCCAGCAGGGCATGGCACGCCCCGAGGCTGCACCGAAGCCGGCAGCACCCAAGCCTGCCGCTCCGAAGCCCGGCCCCAAGCCCGGTCCTCGCCCCGGTAACAACCCCTTCGCATCCCAGCAGGGTATGAAGCGTGGCGGCGGCGACTCCCAGCGTTCCGGCGGTCCCCGTCCGGCACGTAACGGTCGTCCCGGTGGCAACGGTGGCGCACGCCCCGGCGGTAACGGCGGTCCCCGCCCCGCAGGTGGCGCACGTCCCGGTGGTAACGGTGGCCCCCGTCCGGCAGCTGGCGCACGTCCCGGTGCACCCCGTCCGGCTGGTGGCGGCGGCGCACGCCCGAACCCCTCGATGATGCCCAAGGTTTCCAACGTTGGTGGCGGCGCGTCCGGTTCCAACAACGGCGGCGGTAACGGCGGCGGCGCACGTCGCGGCGGCGGTTCCGGCGGCTTCAACCGCGGTCCGGGTCGTCCCGGCCCCGGCGGTCGCGGTAATGCACAGGGTGCATTCGGTCGCGGTGGCTCCAAGCGTAAGGGCCGCAAGTCCAAGGCAGCTCGCCGCCATGAGCAGGAGCAGCTGAACGCACCGGCACCCGGTGGCGTGGTTGTTCCTCGCGGCGACGGCTCGACCGAGATTCGTCTGCGCCGTGGCGCGTCCATCATGGACTTCGCTGAGAAGATTGGCGCAAACCCGGCATCGCTGATTACGGTTCTCTTCCACCTGGGTGAGATGGCTACCCAGACTCAGTCCCTGGACGAGGAGACCTTCGAGCTGCTGGGTGCCGAACTGGGCTACGTCATCAAGATCGTTTCCCCGGAGGATGAGGAGCGCGAGCTGCTCGAGTCCTTCGACATCAACCTCGAAGCCGAAGCAGAAGCTGAGGGCGAGGACGTTCTGGAGGTTCGTCCCCCGGTTGTTACCGTCATGGGTCACGTTGACCACGGTAAGACCCGCCTGCTGGACGCTATCCGTAACACCAACGTCATTGAGGGTGAAGCCGGCGGCATTACCCAGCACATTGGTGCATACCAGGTCCACACCACCGTTGAGGGTGAAGACCGCGCGATTACCTTCATCGATACCCCCGGTCACGAGGCGTTCACCGCTATGCGTGCCCGTGGTGCGAAGGTCACCGACGTGGCAATCCTCGTGGTCGCAGCTGATGACGGCGTTATGCCCCAGACCGTTGAAGCACTGAACCACGCACAGGCAGCTAACGTGCCGATCGTGGTTGCTGTGAACAAGATCGATAAGGAAGGCGCGTCCCCGGACAAGATCCGTGGTCAGCTCACCGAGTACGGTCTGATCCCCGAAGAGTACGGTGGCGACACCATGTTCGTGGACGTCTCCGCTCGCAACGGCACCAACATCGACGAGCTGCTTGAGGCTGTCACCCTGACCGCTGACGTGCTCGAACTGACCGCTAACCCGAACAAGGAAGCGCGCGGCGTTGCTATTGAAGCAAACCTGGACAAGGGCCGCGGTGCGGTTTCCACCGTCCTGGTTCAGTCCGGTACCCTGCACGTCGGTGACGCTATCGTTGCCGGTGTTGCTCACGGTCGCGTTCGTGCAATGTTCGATGAGAACGGTCAGGCTGTGAAGGAAGCTGGCCCGTCCCGCCCCGTTCAGGTGCTGGGTCTGTCCACCGTTCCTCGTGCAGGCGACACCTTCCTCTCCACCGAGGAAGAGCGTACCGCTCGTCAGATTGCTGAGAAGCGTGAGGCTGCTGATCGTAACGCTCAGCTGGCTAAGCGTCGTAAGCGCGTGACCCTCGAGTCCTTCGACGCCGCTGTGGCTGAGGGCAAGATGGACACCCTGAACCTGATTATTAAGGGTGACGTCTCCGGTGCTGTGGAAGCACTGGAAGAGTCCCTGATGAAGATCGACGCCGGTGGCGACGAGGTTCAGCTGCGCGTCATCCACCGCGGTGTGGGTGCTATTACCCAGAACGACGTGAACCTGGCTACCGTGGACAACGCGGTCATCATCGGCTTCAACGTCCGCCCGGCAGAGCGCGTTGCAGAACTTGCCGACCGCGAAGGCGTCGAGATGAAGTTCTACTCGGTCATCTACCGTGCGATTGAGGAAATTGAGCAGGCCGTCAAGGGTATGCTCAAGCCCGAGTACGAGGAAGTGGAGCTCGGCTCCGCAGAGATCCGTGAGGTCTTCCGCTCCTCCAAGTGGGGCAACATCGCAGGTTCAATCGTCAAGAACGGCATCATCAAGCGCAACGCCAAGGCACGCCTGGTGCGCGACGGTTCCGTGGTGGCAGACAACCTCACCATCGAGTCGCTGCGTCGTTTCAAGGACGACGCTACCGAGGTTCGCGAAGGTTTCGAGTGTGGTATTGGCCTCGGCTCCTTCAACGACATCAAGGAAGGCGACATTATCGAGACTTGGGAGATGCGCGAAAAGCCGCGTGTCTAAGACTCACACGCTGATGCGCCCGTCACCCGCTAGTGTTCCCGCACCCGCAGGCTTCTAAAACTTAGAGCCTGCGGGGCGGATGCTGGCGGGGCGGGCGCTTCCGCATTACCTGGAACGCCTCCGTAACACCCCGAGTGTTCGCGGAAGGCGCCACGATATTTCAAGGAGAAACACATGGCTGATGCAGCCCGCGCGGCACGACTTGCCGACCGCATCAAGGTAATTGTGGCGAAGGCGCTGGAGCGTCGTGTTAAGGATCCCCGCCTCGGTTTTGTGACCATTACCGATGCCCGCGTGACCAACGACCTGCAGCACGCAACCCTGTACTACACCGTGTTCGGCTCCGAAGAGGACGCCGCAAACACCAAGAAGGCGCTGGAATCCGCTAAGGGTATTCTGCGCGCCGAGGTGGGTAAGAACATCACAGCCCGCCTGACCCCCACCCTGACTTTCGTCGCTGATGAGGTTCCCGAGAACGCCTTCCACATTGAGGCGCTTCTGCGTGAGACTCGCGAGCGCGACGCCGCCCTGGCTGCTGCAGCTGAGGGTGCCGAGTACGCTGGTGAGGCTGACCCCTACAAGAAGGATGAGCCTGCCGAGGGTGAGGACGCCTAAGTGGCGAAGAAGCAACCTCAGGGCCCGTCCGGCCTGATGGTCATTGATAAGCCCGCCGGGATGAGTAGCCACGACGCAGTCTCTCAGATGCGTCGTATTGCTGGCACCCGGCGGGTCGGTCACGCCGGTACACTGGATCCCGCCGCGACCGGCGTGCTGATTTTGGGCATCAATAAGGCAACGAAGCTGCTGACCTACCTGGTCGGTCAGGATAAAACCTATGACGCGACGATTCGCCTGGGCATTGAGACGCTGACTGAGGATGCCGAGGGTGAGCACACCGCCGCGCATCCTGATGCCGTCGAGGCGCTGACCGGTCTGGACGCTGAGCAGATGCGTGCGCGCATCCTGGAGGCTGTGGCGCAGCTGAGCGGCGATATTCTGCAGGTTCCTTCTGCGGTGTCCGCTATTAAGATCAACGGTGTTCGTTCGTATGCGCGTGTGCGTAGCGGTGAGCAGGTTGAGTTGGCGGCGCGTCCGGTGACGATTAGCGAGTTCACGGTACATTCCATCAACCCTGGTTTTGCCGAGTACGTGATTGAGGACCCCGAGAATGAGGGCGAACACGCGGCAACCTCGGTTCCCGTGATTGACTGCAAGGTGACGGTTTCGTGCTCTTCGGGCACCTATATTCGTGCCCTGGCGCGTGATTTGGGCAAGATTCTGGGCACCGGTGGCCACCTGACGGCTCTTCGCCGTACCCGTGTGGGCGCGGTGGTGCTTGAGGATGCCGCCGATTTGGCGCAGTTGAAGCAGCGCCGTGAAGAGTCGGAGGCACCGCTGGAAGATTTGCCGCTGCTTCCCCTGGAGGAGGCGGCACGCCGCATCTTTGGTGCGCGTGAGCTCTCTGCCGCGGAGGCGAGCGACATTTCTTACGGTCGTCGTATTAGCCCCAGCGGTGACGGTTCCGTGGTGAAGCGTTCCGTGCACGCGAGCGCGGATGAGTCCGGCGCGGTGCAGCATGCCAGCGTTGAGGGTATTGTGGCGGGCTTCGCCCCGGACGGTACCCTGGTTGCCCTTCTGGAGAATAAGAAGCAGCGCGGGAAGGTGCAGGCCGCTCCGGTGCTGGTTTTTGAGGCGAATCGTTCCTTCAACTAGGCGTTGAGGGCTTATGATGGGCGAAGAGGGTTCGGCGTTTGCGCCTGCCCACACCTGATTCCTTCAAGCCTGATTCCTCAAGCCTGATTGATCCAGTGCCTATTGAATATGCGCCCTACCGAATGTGCGCCCCCTATTCATTCAACACGCTAACGTAAACAACCCCTGAACACACATGACTACTCGTGCGGGTGCCGCCCGGCCCTGCTGAAGGAGAGAAGATGAGCGAGAACCAGAGCTCTGCTAAGAAGGCGAGTGAGCCTCGTACCGCGCCGGTACCCCGAGTGGAGTCTGCACAGGCTGAAGCTACCGTAACCGGGGCTGCTACTCAGAGCGGTGCCGCGAAGGCTGCCGGTGCTAAGAACGCTGAGCCTATTTCTGCGGCGAAGGCACCCGAGGGTGTTCGCGTAGCCGCACCGGCGTCCGGCGATAAGGCGTCGCAGAAGGCCGATAAGAAGGCTGAGAAGAAGGCAACCCGCGAGGCGTTTGCCCGCCCCAAGAGCCTTGAGGAGGCGGCTAAGCCTCAGAACCGTGCGGCGTTCCGCGCGGCGGTGGCGCTGTACGGTCTGTTCATGATTGCGTACGGTGTGTGGCAGGTTCTGGGCGGTGTCCGCGTCATTCCGGATGCGCCTCAGGACTTTGCGAACGCCTCGGTGCAGTCGAACTACGTGTTCTTCGCGGCAGCCTATGTGGGTGTGGGCCTGTCCTTCGTGTTCATTGCCCTGAAGTTCAAGTGGGTGAACATGCTCGTGTTCTCCTGCCTGGTGGTTTTCTTGGGCGGCGTGGGTCGTATCCTGTCGTGGGCGTTCTTCGGCACCCCGCACTGGTCGCTGATCGTGCTGATGGTGACTGAGCTTGTGATTCCTCCGTGCCTGCTGGTGTGGTACGGCTGGATTAACAAGTCCAATAAGATTCGCGAGGAGATGCTGAAGGCTTCTCGTAACCAGGCTCGTAAGTAGTCGTAACGCCCGGGAAGGTTCCTGCCGCACGGTGGGGTGCCTGCCCGGGCTTTCTTATGGGTGGGTGCTGCGCATGGATTTTCCAGGTGCTGAGGCTGCACAGTTGCGTGTTAGATACCCCGCCGCATCCGCAAAAGTGGGGGAGAAGGCACCGCCTGCGAGGGGCGCCGTTCCATTCCCTGTTGATTCCCGTTTTGAATTCTGCATCCTGCCGCCTGTGGTCTAGGATGGATAGGTACATTTATCTTTTTCAGGAGAGCCCGTGACCCTCTACACCGCTTTGAGCGAGGTCCCCGCCGGCTACGGCCCCTCGGTCGTGACCATCGGCAATTTTGACGGCGTGCACCGTGGACATGCCCGCGTGATTTCGCGCGTGGTCTCCCTTGCTGAAGAGCACGGTTTGAGCTCTATCGCGGTCTCTTTTGACCCGCACCCGATGCAGGTGCACCGTCCCGAGGTGACCCACCACGACATCATGGGTCAGGGCTCGCGCCGCTACTTCATGTGCCTGCTGGGCCTGAACGACTACCTGCTGCTGAACTACAACCTGGAGTTCGCTGCGCAGACCCCCGAAGAGTTCGTGAAGACCACCTTCGTGGATGCGCTGAACGCGCGTTTCGTGGTCATTGGTGACGACGTGCGCTTTGGCAAGAACAACTCCGGCGACCTGAACACCATGCGTGAGCTGGGGGAGAAGTACGGCTTCGAGGTCGTGGTCGTTGAGGACCTGATGGTGGATGAGAACACCCGCTGCTCCTCGACCCGCATCCGCCAGCTGCTGTTGGAGGGCGATATGCCCGCCGCAACCGAGCTGCTGGGCCGCCACCACATGATGGCTGGTGAGGTTGTGCACGGTCTGGCGCGTGGCCGCGAGCTGGGCTTCCCGACCGCGAACCTTGAGCTTGAGGCGCGCGGCCTGATTCCCGCCGACGGCGTGTACGCCGGCTGGCTCGTGGATGAACACGGTAACCGTCACCCCTCCGCTATTTCGGTGGGTACCAACCCGACCTTTGACGGTATTGAGCACCGCCAGGTTGAGGCGCACGTGATTGACCGTCCCGAGGAGCGCGTGGAGGATTTCAACCTGTACGGTCAGCGTGTGCTCATTGAGTTCGTGAAGCGTCTGCGTCCGATGGTGGCGTACACCGGTGTTGAGGCGCTGATTGAGCAGATTAACGATGACGTGGTGCAGACCCGCGAGGTGCTGGCTGAGGATGCGAAGAACTACTGTCCGCCGGAGTGCCCGGTACAGGCGGAAGTGAAGCATCCTCATCTCTAGAGCAACAGCCTGCGCTCATAGCTTTTGCCTTTAACGGCTTTGAAGCCCCGACGGCAGATTTTCGGATCTGCCGCGGGGCCTTTGCGTACCCGACCGGATGCGCAAAAGCGGGCACCTTCTTCGCACCTGACCGCCCGCGCCTTCCGACGAAACCTCGTGCCCCGCACGCCTTGACGTTCTGCGCTGCACGCCTTGACGTTCTGCGCCTCCCGTGAGGCACCCCTGTTTTAGTCGTCCCCGTTTTAAGAGAAGATAGAGTCATGGAAAAAATGAACGTCGAATCCTTCAACCTCGACCACCGCGCCGTGGCGGCACCCTACGTGCGTATCGCGGACCGCAAGGTTCTGCCCGGTGGCGACACCCTCATCAAGTACGATATCCGCTTCACTCAGCCGAACACCGCGCACCTGGAAATGCCGACTGTGCACTCCATCGAGCACCTGAGCGCCGAGCACATGCGCAACCACACCGACCGTCTGATTGACTTCTCCCCGATGGGCTGCCAGACCGGTTTCTACGCGCTGACCCTGGGCCTGGAGCCCGAGGAGTTCTTCCCCATCCTGGAAGCAACCCTCAACGATATCCTCAACGCGACCGAGGTTCCGGCAGCGAACGAGGTGCAGTGCGGTTGGGGTGCCAACCACACCCTCGAAGGCGCGCAGGCTGCGGCTCGCGAGTTCCTCGCGGCACGCGATGAGTGGGCTCAGGTGATGGCGTAATGAGCGCACAGATCCCTGACGCTTTCGCATCCGCCTTCAACCCGGTGGACTTTGACCCGAACGCTTTCGACCCGGCTGAGGCGTTCAACAGCATGTTTGAGCTGATGGACGGCATGTCCAACGCCATCATTATTCAGGTGGCAATGGATGAGGAACTCGCACCTTTCCTGAAGGTGACCGAGGAGCTGCAGCCGTCCTTCACCGAGGGGGCGGCGGTATTCCATCCGCGTTACCTGCAGGTGGGTGAGGACCAGGTTCCGCTGCTGCTGGTTCGCTCCAAGATCGGTCTGGTGAACGCGGCGAGCGCCGTCACCGAGGCGATCAGCTACTCCTCGAACTGCCTGGGCGTCATTAGCGCAGGTACCGCCGGCGGTTTGGCTCGCGGCATTAACGTGGGCGACGTGCTGATTGGCGAGAACTACACCTACACTGACGCCGACGCGACCGCCTTCGGTTACGCGCGCGGCCAGGTTCCGGGCATGCCCGAAAGCTACGACGGCCAGGCGGACGAGTGGCAGGATGCTCTGGAGCATGCGCTCGCCGCACTTGAGCCGGTGCGTGAGCAGGCTGAGAGCGTGTGGGAGGTGCGCCGCGGCCAGATGCTGGCGGGTAACTCCTTCGTAACCGCCCACAACGTGAAGGACACCCGCGAGGCGTTCGAGGGCGCCATCAGCACCGATATGGAGACCACCGCTATTGCGCAGGTCTGCCACAACTACGAGATTCCGTTTATCGGAGTGCGTTGCGTGTCTGATCTGTGCGGCCCGGAGGCTGACCAGGACTTCCACCTCTCCGTGGACGTGGTGGCTCCTCGTTCGGCTCGTTACGCGCTGCAGCTGGCCGCTGAGCTGTGGACCGAGGCGCAGCTGGAGGCGCTGGAGCTGGCTCTCTAAAGTTCTAGAGCATGCGGCACGAAGTGAGCTCGCATGCGGCAAGTGCCGGGGCGTGAACCTGACGGGTTTGCGCCCCGCTCTTTGCGCCCCGGTCCTTTTATGCCGGTCTTTTTGTACTGGTTTTTGTACCCCAGTCTTTTTCTGATTAGGCACTTTGATGTACCCGGTCCGTAAGAAACGCAGAAATATTAACCGTGGTGAATATACATTCTGTGTGTCGTGGAGTACTATGAATGAGGAAACTGTCCGATCTCACAGAGGAGTACGTCGTGAAGTTCTGCCCGACTCTCGCCTCCGTCACCGGTCTGCTCGGTGGCTACAAGGTTGCATCTAGCACCGGCATCCGCCCGCTCGGTGGCGCTATCCTGGCACTGTGCGGTGCCGTGGCTTACAAGAATTGGAAGCGTAAGGCTGGCGCAGGCCGTGCCACCTTCCTCACCGCTGTCTACCTCGGCGCGTTCGGCGCCGCTCATCCGCTCGCCAAGAAGCTTGGCGCGTGGCCTGCAGTCTACACCGTGACTGCTGCAACCGCTCTGTGCTCTATCGTCATTGGACGTAAGCGACAGAAGTAGTCTTTGACGAAAAGACGGCGGAAAGGCAACGTTGCCTTCCCGCCGTCTTTTGCGTTCCCTCCCACCGTACCGGTTGGGTGGGGATGCGCCGGGGCGACGCGCGAAGGCAACACTTTCTGCGCAACGCCCCATCACTCGATGGGGAGTGAATCAACCGGTACCGCTCTCAGTCACCTGCTGAGCTGCGGCACCGCTCGATAAGTTTCCCCGCCACCGGCGGGTACACCCCACGAGGTAAAGGAAAAGAAGAAGATGAATACCACTCCGGACTCATCCCCGGTACAGCAGGGCGTAGCTGAGGCTACCTCCGAGAGCCCGCAGCTAGCGCGTGGACTCTCCCTGCGTCACATTATGTTCATCGCCCTCGGCTCCGCCATCGGCACCGGCCTGTTCTACGGTTCGGCATCCGCCATTCAGCTGGCGGGCCCCTCCGTGCTGCTTGCCTACGTTATTGGCGGCGCGGCAGTGTTCATGGTGATGCGCGCAATGGGCGAACTCGCCCTGGCGCACCCGGTCTCCGGAGCGTTCTCCGAATACGCCACCCGCTACCTTGGACGCTGGGCGGGTTTTGTGACCGGCTGGACCTACGCCCTGGAAATGGCGCTGGTCGCCATCGCGGACGTCACCGCCTTTGCCGTGTACATGAAGTTCTGGTTCCCGAACAGCCCCTCCTGGATTTGGATCGTCTCGGTTCTGCTGATTCTGCTCGCCATTAACCTGGCGAAGGTCAAGGCGTTCGGCGAAACCGAATTCTGGTTTACCCTCGTGAAGGTCAGCGCCATTATCGCCATGATCGTTGGCGGCGTGGTTCTGCTCTTCGTGGGTGTGCAGGCGCACGACTCCGTGGCGCCCTCGGTTACGAACCTCTGGGCTCTTGAGGGCGGCTTCTTCGCAAACGGATTTACCGGCTTCCTCGCTTGCTTTACCGTGGTGATGTTTGCCTTCGGCGGTATTGAGAACATCGGTATTGCCGCCGGTGAGGCGAAGGACCCGCGCACCTCGATTCCCAAGGCGATTCGCACGGTGCCGTTGCGCATCCTCATCTTCTACATTCTGACCCTGTCGGTCATCATGTCCCTGTACCCCTGGTACTCGGTGACCAAGGCGAACTCGCCGTTCGTGCAGATCTTTGAGGGACTGGGCATTCCGGCTGCCGCTTCGATTCTGAACGTGGTCATCATTACCGCCGCCATCTCTGCGCTGAACGCGGATGTGTACGGTGCCGGCCGCATGATGTACGGCCTGGCGAAGCAGAACCTGGCGCCGGCTTCCTTTGCGAAGGTTACGAAGAATGGTGCGCCCTGGATGACCACCCTCATCATGGTGCTGGTTATGGCGGTCGGCGTGATTGTGAACGTGCTCTTCGAGAACGCGTTCGAGGTGGTCGCCTCCCTGGCAACCTTCGCGACCGTATTCGTGTGGGTCATGATTCTGCTGGCGCACATTGCCTTCAAGCGTAGCGGCGCCGATACCGAGGCGCAGCCGGTACACCAGCCCCTGTGGCTGAGCTACATGGCGTTGGCGTTCATGGTCTTTATCGTGGTGCTCTTCGGCTGCTTCGCGGACACCCAGCTGGCGCTGGTGATGGGCGCAATTTGGTGCCTGTTCCTGCTGGTCTACTACCGCCTCGTGGTTGTGCGCGCTCGTGCAGAAGCAGCAGAAGCATAGGGAGCAGAAGCACAGACACCGAATAAACGTAGAGCCACTGAATAAACGTAGAGCCCGGTGCGAGGACTCGGCGTGAGAACCCGGTGTGAGAACCCGACTGCAAAGCCCGGCGACCGGTAGTGTGATGAGCTACCTGTTGCCGGGCTTCTGCTCATCCTTCCACGAAAGCGCCCCGGTAGCGTAGAATGGGAAGAACGCGTCTGCAGTCCGCAGTAGACGACGTGTATTACAGGGCGTAAGCCCACCACCCGGCGGCAACCGTCCGTACGGGACGTATGCGGTACTAACTCTAGGAGTTAAAAGTGGCACTGGATCCCGCTGTCAAGCAGGCAATCATCAAGGAATACGCAACCCACGAGGGCGACACCGGTTCGCCCGAGGTTCAGATTGCAGTTCTGTCTCGTCGTATCGCCGACCTGACCGAGCACCTGAAGTTCCACAAGCACGATCACCACTCCCGTCGTGGCCTGATGATCCTCGTTGGTCGTCGCCGCAACATGCTCGGCTACCTGAAGAGCGTCGACATCGAGCGTTACCGTTCGCTGATCGAGCGCCTGGGTCTGCGCCGATAAAACAGGAGCGTCTTGACGCTTTTGTGGTGATTAATCGCCTTTAGGCGGTGTGTGCGGACGTGCTGTCAGCACTACCAACCCTCCAACACGGAGGCGGGTAGCGCCAGCGCGTCCGTACTGCCGCGTTGAGGGGCGCATCTTCCGCTCGCTAGATTCGGCGCTAGATTCCAACGCTAGATTCACTGCGAGAAATCGGTAGAAGACGCCGCCCCACCTGAAAGAAAGAACAGAAGGCCGTACTGGCACACACGCCGCGGTCCTCGGTAGCGAATTACGGAATAACACCACTCCCACAACCGTGCCGACACACGTCAAGCACACGAAAAGGCGGGGGAGAGGTGCCGTGGTTTCCTATCGAAGGCCGACTCGTGCGCCGTACGGCCTGCCAAGAAGAAAGAAGGAACCGTGGAAGGTCCCGAAATCAAGTTTGCTGAAGTCGAAATCGACAACGGCATTCACGGTAAGCGCCACGTGCGCTTTGAAACCGGCCGCCTCGCAAAGCAGGCTGCTGGCTCCGTCCTCGTCACCATCGATGACGAGACCACCCTGCTCTCCGCAACCGCAATCGGCAAGTCTCCCCGTGAGGGCTTCGACTTCTTCCCGCTGACCGTGGACGTGGAAGAGCGCATGTACGCAGGCGGCAAGATTCCCGCATCGTACTTCCGCCGCGAAGGCCGCCCCAGCACCGAGGCAATCCTGGCTGCACGCCTGATTGACCGCCCGCTGCGCCCCGCCTTCACCAAGGGCATCCGCAACGAGGTTCAGGTCGTTGTGACCGTCCTGACCTACGAGCCGGACGAAATCTACAACACCTTCGCAATCAACGCTGCGTCCGCATCGACCTCCCTGTCCGGTGCGCCGTTCAACGGCCCCATCGGTGGCGTGCGCATGGCACTGATCGACGGCCAGTGGGTCTGCTTCCCCAAGTACTCCCAGCTGGAAAACGCTGTGTTCGACATGGCTGTTGCAGGTCGTATCGTCACCAAGGCTGACGGTACCGAAGACGTCGCCATCATGATGGTTGAGGCAGAAGCAACCGACAACTCCTGGAAGCTCATCAAGGAAGACGGCCAGACTGCCCCCACCGAAGAGATTGTCGCAGAGGGCCTGGAAGCAGCTAAGCCCTTCATCGCAGCACTGTGCAAGGCGCAGGCTGACCTGGTGGCTCGCGCAGGCAAGCCCGCCCTGGAACTGCCCTTCTTCGGCGGCCACGGTGAGGACGTCGACGCAGCAGTTGAGGCATTCGCAGCAGACCGCCTGGCAGAGGTGTACTCCATCGCTGGCAAGCAGGAACGCGAAGCAGCGGCAGCTGAGCTGCAGGAAGAGCTCATGGAAGCTCTCACCGGCGAAGGTAAGGAATTCGAAGAGCGCTCCAACGAGGTCTCCGTAGCATTCGCTGCCCTGACCAAGCACGTGGTTCGCCAGCGCATCCTCACCGAGCAGGTCCGTATCGACGGCCGCGGCCTGACCGACATCCGCCAGCTCACCGCTGAGGTTGAAATCCTGCCCCGCGTTCACGGTTCCGCTCTCTTCGAGCGCGGCGAAACCCAGATCATGGGTATCACCACCCTGAACATGCTCAAGATGGAGCAGCAGCTGGACTCCCTGCACCCGGTCAAGTCCAAGCGCTACATCCACCACTACAACTTCCCGCCGTACTCCACCGGTGAGACCGGCCGCGTGGGTTCGCCCAAGCGCCGCGAAATCGGCCACGGTGCACTCGCAGAACGCGCAATCACCCCGGTGCTGCCCTCCCGCGAAGAGTTCCCCTACGCAATCCGTCAGGTCTCTGAGGCTCTGGGCTCCAACGGCTCGACCTCCATGGGTTCGGTCTGCGCATCGACCCTGTCCCTGCTGAACGCCGGTGTGCCGCTGCGCGCACCCGTTGCAGGTATCGCAATGGGCCTGGTCTCTGACGAGGTTGACGGCGAGACCCGCTACGCAGCCCTGACCGACATCCTCGGCGCGGAAGACGCACTGGGCGATATGGACTTCAAGGTTGCAGGTACCTCCGAGTTCGTGACCGCTATCCAGCTGGACACCAAGCTCGACGGTATCCCCGCATCCGTGCTCGCTGGCGCACTGACCCAGGCACGTGAGGCTCGCCTGCACATCCTCGAGGTGCTCGTCAGCGCGATTGACGCACCGGATGAGATGAGCGAGTTCGCACCGCGCATTATTTCCGTGAAGATCCCGGTAGCCAAGATCGGTGAGGTCATCGGCCCCAAGGGTAAGATGATCAACCAGATCCAGGAAGACACCGGCGCAGACATCTCCATTGAGGACGACGGCACCGTGTACATCGGCGCAGCTGACGGCCCCTCCGCCGAGGCTGCACGTTCGGCAGTGAACGCTATCGCTAACCCGCAGGTTCCCGAGGTGGGCGAACGCTACCTGGGTACCGTGGTGAAGGTGACCGACTTCGGCGCGTTCATCTCGCTGACCCCCGGTAAGGACGGCCTGCTGCACATCTCCGAGATGCGTAAGCTCAACGGCGGCAAGCGCGTTGTTGACGCTGAGGACGTTGTCTCCGTGGGCCAGAAGGTCCAGGTGGAGATCACCAAGATTGATGACCGTGGCAAGCTCTCGCTGGCACCGGTCGTTGAGGGTGGCGACGACGAGTAGTCGTAACCCCCGCTAAGTGATGAGGGGCGTTCGGCGCACCCGGTGCGGTTCATTCCCCGCCGGGTGTGCCGGGCGCCCCTTCGCTGTGCTTGCCCTGCATCTTTTGATGCTCACCCGCCCACCAACTGTGGGACTGCCTACAGGTAGTGGGGCGGGAATGCTTACCTTCAGACGTACCTGTTGAAAGGTTCTTCTCTCTATGTCTATTTCCCTGCCCGTCGAGCTTGAGGCAATCGCCGAAGAGCTCAACTACGAGCACGGCCGCCTCATCTACGAGGGTGTAGGCGGTAACGAGGTGCGCCGCTCCATCCTGCCTGGTGGCGTACGCGTGATTACCGAAAAAATGCCCGGTACCCGCGGCGTATCCATCGGATTCTGGGTGGGAGTCGGCTCGCGCGACGAAGCCCCCGGCATGCTCGGCTCCACCCACTTCCTGGAGCACCTGCTGTTCAAGGGCACCGGCACCCGCACCGCCCTGGACATCGCATCCTCCTTCGACGCGGTAGGCGGCGAATCCAACGCCCTGACCGCTAAGGAGCACACCTGCTACTACGCGCGTGTGCTCGACGATGACGCGCCCATGGCGGTGGACGTCATTACCGACATGGTCACCAACGCCCTGCTGGATCCGGCTCACCTGGAACAGGAACGCGGTGTGATTCTTGAAGAGATCGCCATGGACCAGGACGACCCGACCGACGTTGCTTTCGAGAACTTCGTGGAGCAGCTTATGGGTGAGAACCCGCTGGGCCGCCCCATCGGCGGTACCCCGCAGGAGATTACCGAGGTGCCGCGTGACGCCGTGTGGGAGCACTACAAGCGCTACTACACCCCGGACCGCCTGGTTATTTCTGCCGCAGGTTCGCTGGAGCACAGCACCATGGTCCGCCTCGTGCTGGAGGCGCTGACCCGCTACGGCTGGAACCTGCAGGAGGGCGTGGCGCCGGCACCGCGTCGTGTACGCACCGACAGCGGCATTCTTCCGCTGAGCGAGCTGCGTGAGGTGGAGAAGGGCTTCGAACAGACCAACATTGTGATGGGTTGCCCGAGCATTATCGCCGGTGACGACCGCCGCTACGCGATGAGCGTGCTGACCAGTGCATTCGGTGCGGGCATGTCTTCGCGCCTGTTCCAGGAGATTCGTGAGAAGCGTGGCCTGGCCTACAGCACGTTCGCGTTCTCCGGTGCGTACTCGGATGCCGGCTACTTCGGCATGTACGCGGGCTGCCTGCCCGCTAAGACCGAGCAGGTGCGTGAGGTCATGGGCTACGAGTTCGATAAGCTCGCCACCGCCGGTATTACCGAGGAAGAGCTGACGAAGGTCCGCGGCCAGCTGGCTGGTTCCACCGTGCTCGGTAGCGAAGATTCGGGTTCGCGCATGTCCCGCCTGGGTCGCGCCGAGCTGGACTCTGGACTGTTCACCAGCACCGATGAGCTGCTGGAGAAGATTCGCGCGGTCTCCCTGGAGGAGGTTCGCGACTTGGCGGCGTACCTGGGGCAGCAGCAGATGATTACCACCATCGTGCGCTAGCCCCTGAACATCCCTAAAACACAACGCTGATAAGGCATAGAATGCCCGTTCCCACACCCCACCAAAGCGGGGAGGGAACGGGCATTTTGTATGTATCGGCACCTATCAAAGAGATGCCTCCAAGAAGTGCTTCCGGGCGCTCTGCCGCTCATGCTCTTGACGCTCAGCATGAGCGGCAGCACCCGAAAAGCTACCTTTGAGAGCTACTGCTGAGAGCTACTACTTCTGTGCCTTGGCAATAGCTTCCATCAGCACCTGGGCGTAGAGTTCCTGACCGGCAGCCTCCGGGTGAACGCCGTCAGAGGCCAGCAGACCGCTCTGAGTTTGCAGAGCCTGGCGGATCGCAGAGTTCCAATCCGCAATAATCACGCGATCAGAATGCTGAGCCGCAAACTCACGAATCTTACCGTTCGAGTAGTCAATCCAAGTCAGGTTGCGCGGGCCGTAACCGGTGACCAGCACCAGCTTAGAATCGGCAGGCATAGCCGCCAGAACCTCGTCGAGCTGACCGTCCAGAATGGTCGAGTTAGCGGTCACCGATAGCACGAAGGTCTTACGAATCTGACCGTTGGCACCCATGGATTTAATAATCGGCAGGGCCTTAGCGATGGTGCGTGCTTCCTGCGCGTCAATAGTTGCTTCGGGCATCTTGTCGTACAGCTCGGGGGATACCGCCACCACAATGGAGTCACCCACAATGGTCACCTGCGAAGAGTCCACCGAACCGGTTGCAGCCTTCGATGCCGAGGGGCTTGCCGAAGCCTTCGCGTCCTTACCCGCAGCGCTCGGGCTTGCCGATGCGCTCGCAGCCTGCGCCTCCTGACGAGCCTTCAGGCGTTCAGCGGCGGCACGCTTGCCGTCCTCAACGGACTGCTGCGCGGTAGTCATCGCCGGAGCGGTGTGCACCGCCAGACCGGTCGAAGCGGCAGCCACCACAACAGCCAGAGCCACCGAAACCGGCAGGAACTTAGTGCGTGAAGACTGGAAAGCCGCCACCACGCGATTAGCGCTACCGCGGAAACCGTAGCGGCGAATCGGGGTCTCAACCCAGCGGTACGACATCTCCGCAATCGCGAAGGTCGCCACCAAAACGCCCACATTTACCAGCGGGGAACGGTCCGCACCCATCAGGTAGTGCATGACCACGGCGAGCGGCCAGTGCCACAGGTACAGGCCGTAGGAGCGCTCACCCACCCAACGCAGGGGAGCGAAGTTCAGCAGGCGGCGCAGCACCTCGGAAGCGCCAGCAAGCATGTCCGGAAGCATGCCCTGAATCACGCCCAGCGCCAGCAGGGAGGCGCCGAACAGACCCCAGGGAATCGCACCGGGAGCCGACTCGGGAACCAGAATTGCGTAGGGAATCAGAGCGAACAGGGACAGCCAGCTGATCATGACGCGGGCGAAGGCAACCAGGCCGAAGGGCTGAGCCACGCGGTACAGCACGGACTGCTGCAACGGCGGGTACAGCGACCAGGGGCGCGCAAACGCCAGCAGGGCGCCGAGCAGCAGGCCGTACAGGTGAGTGTCGGTGCCGTAGTAGACGCGGCTAATGGGTGCGCCGGACATCAGAAGAGCGGTAGCAACGCTCAGTGACGCAATAATGCCCAGCACCATAACCACGCTGAAGCGACGCCACGAACGGCGCAACAGCACGCCGGCGCCAACAATGAGCAGCGGCCACACCACGTAGAACTGTTCTTCCACTGCCAGGGACCAGAAGTTTGTGAAGAGCTCCGGGGAGGTCTGCGCGAAGTAGTCATTACCGGCAAAAATGGAAATCCAGTTGGACGAGAAGGTCGCCGCACCGGCGAGCTGTCGGCCGAGGTTCACCTGAATATCGCCGCCAATGAGCAGGCTGACCGGTCCCATGACCAGAATCAGCAGGGTAATGGCGGGAAGTAGTCGGCGGGCACGGCGAATCCAGAAGTTGCCCAGGGCAATTTTGCCGGTGAGAGCACCTTCACGCAGAAGCAGGGAGGTAATCAGGAAACCGGAGATGACGAAGAAAATATCCACGCCGATCATGCCGCCGGGTAGTACGGTGGGCCAGAAATGGTACACCATCACGAGGAGCACAGCGATTGCTCGCAGACCGTCCAGACCCGGCAGAATATAACGCCGGTTAGCCTCATCTGGACGCACGGAGGAGGTAAAGAGGGACTTCATACTGTCAAAGCACTCCGTAGGATGGAAATTATAGAAATACTTCCTAATTATATGGTTGCTAACTTTAGATAACGTATTAAACGGCTTGTATGACGGTTAGATTACTTCGCTTTTTATGCCGCTGAGGTTCCGCAGGGCATCTCACCCAGCGTGTGCGATGGCGTGCACCGCGCTCACACGGGGATAATAGAGGCTGTACGTCACAGCGTCTGCCCCATCGTCGGGGTGCTCATAAGTTACGGAGGAGAGAAGATGGCCCGCGAGGGTAACGAAAAAATCTGGAAGGTAGCGGTACTCGGTGCCGCGGGCCGTATGGGTTCTGAGGCGGTGCGCGCCGTCAACACCTCCGCAGACATGGACCTGGTGGCGGCACTGGGCCGCGGCGACGACCTGCAGGAGCTGGTCGATGCTGGTGCAGAGATTGTTATTGACCTGACCGTTCCCGATTCCAGCGAGGCGAATGTGCGTTTCGCGGTGGAGCACGGTATGCACGCGGTGGTCGGTACGACCGGTTGGACCCCCGAGCGTCTGAACTCCCTGCGCGAACTGCTGGCTGAGCACCCCGAGGTGGGTGTGCTCATCGCCCCGAACTTTGCGATTGGTTCGATTCTCGCCACCGAGTTCGCGGCGAAGGCGGCACGCTACTTCGAGTCTGTAGAGATTATCGAGATTCACCACCCAAATAAGGTGGACGCCCCCTCCGGTACCGCTGTGCACACCGCCCGTAAGGTGGCTGCCGCCCGCGCGGAGGCTGGCGTGGGTGCAAGCCCGGATGCCACCACCTCCGATCCTTTGGGTTCGCGTGGTGCCGTAATCGACGATATTCACGTACATGCGGTGCGTCTGCGCGGCATGGTGGCGCATCAGGAGATTCTGCTGGGTGACCCCGGTCAGCAGCTCGTGATTCGTCATGATTCCTTTGACCGTACCTCCTTTATGCCCGGCGTGCTGTTGGGTGTGCGTGAGGTGGCGGCGCATCCGGGTTTGAGCGTGGGCTTGGACGCCTACATGGATTTGTCGTAGGGGAGCGTTATGTCTGAACAGACTTCACCCGACGCCTCGCAGGTATCTTCCGAGGCTCGTAGCCCCTGGTGGACTTCACTGCGTCTGTGGACTGTCTGCGCCTGCGTGCTGATGGTGCTGACCGTACTGATTCTGCCGCTACCTCTGGCAGCGCGTGCCTCTATTTTGGGTGTGCTGATTTTTAGCGCTGTCTTCGTGACGGTGGATGCAGGCGGCTGGGGTAAGACTTTCGCGGCGCTGACCTGCGCGCTACTGACCCTGTACCTGGTGCATATTGCGCAGCAGGGCTTCGTGATGCTGACGTCCGGTTCTGTGGCTGGCATTGTTCTTGGTGCGGGTATGATTCTGCTGCCGATTCTGGGTGCGTGGGCGCTGGTGCGTGAGGTGCTTTTCGGCGCTCGTATTCAGCGTATGGCTCAGGAGCTGGCTGCTTCGGGTGAGCTGGCGGAGGATACCCTGCCGCGCACCCCGGCGGGTCGTGTGGACCGTGAGGCTGCGGCGGTGGAGTTTGAGAGCTTCGCGGCGGCAGTGGAGCAGGAGCCGAATAGCTGGAAGGCGTGGTTCAACCTGGCGTGCATGTATGATGCGGGTGGCGAGCGTAAGCGTGCTCGTGCGGCGATGCGTAACGCGTGGGCGTTGCGTTCGGGTGGTCAGGCGAAGGGCATGCGTTAGGCTCTGACCTTGTGATCCCTAGTCAATGCCACATTTATTTTCGGTATGAGACTGATAACGCCGAGGCTATGTGCCCGGTTTCATAGGCTCTCGTGGAAGTACCGCGGGTTTGAAAGAGTCCGAATAGTAGAACACGCATGAAAACTTATGCGTTCTGTAGCAAAAATCTGCATTTCGGGCGTACTCTGGACATATGTCTGAGAACCTTTCGAACCCCGGTACTTTTGTTGAACCTGTCTTCGGTCGCCTCCTGACCGCAATGGTGACCCCCTTTGCGAAGGACGGCTCCGTGGATGAAAAGCAGGTTGCAGACCTGGCGAACTACCTTGTGGAGAACGGCCACGACGGCCTGGTGGTCTGCGGTACCACCGGTGAGTACTCCACCATGACCGATGACGAGAACGAGCGCGTCTTCCAGATTGTGAAGGATACCGTTGGTTCTCGCGCGAAGATTATTGCCGGTGTTGGTTCGAACGACACCGCGCATACTATTGAGCTGGCGCACCGTGCCGAAAAGATTGGCGTGGACGGCCTGCTGGTCGTGACTCCCTACTACAACAAGCCGACTCAGCCGGGTGTCTACGCCCATTTTGCGACCGTTGCGCAGGCAACTGAGACCCCCGTCATGCTTTACGATATTCCGGGTCGTGCGGGCATCCCCATCGCACCCGAAACCTACCGTCGCCTTGCAGAAATTGATAGTATTGTAGCGGTGAAAGACGCCAAGGCAGACTTCGGTGCCGCAACCGAGGTCATGGCAACCACCGACCTGCACTACTACAGCGGCGACGACGGACTGACCCTTCCCTGGATGGCAATGGGTGCCGTCGGTCTCGTTTCGGTGACCGCACACGTGGCACCTGCACTCTTCCGTGCCCTGATTGATGCTGTCGTTGCACAGGACCTGGTGGAGGCTCAGCGTCTTCACCTGGAACTGACTCCGATTGTCCGAGCAACTATGGGCCGTGCCCCCGGTTGCGTTGCTGCCAAGGAAATTCTTTCCTGGCAGGGTGTGCTGGATGAGCCTGTTGTTCGCCTGCCGCACGTACTCTCCGAGCCGGAGGTGGCACAGGCTATGCGAGCTGACCTGCTCTCCTCGAGCATCGCTCACACCCTCAAGAACTCCTAAACTTTGACGCATACCCGGCGCACGCAATGGCGTCGGGAGCGTATATATAGAGGAATTCGGCTACCCTACGCCCCGCTTTCGGGGCGAGTGATGTAGCCAACGGATGCGGACTCCACACCTAACACTAGGTGAGGGGTCCGCTCTGGCGTATTGTCGCGGTTTACCGCCCAATGATTCGGCTCCCACTCAGACAGGGGTCCAACTTAGTCAGAGGCACCCGAGCACTACGCCCCGAATACTTTTGAATACTTTCGGTGATTTGGACGCACCGGCAGCACCACCGCCTCGGCACATGAGAGTCGGCTGGGGTGCTTGCGGTACGAAGCGTCGCCTACGAATCACAGACATCACAAGAAAACATAGAAGAAAGAGGAGACACACGATGAGCGTCTTTGAAGCGAATCTTCCCCTGCCTCCCCGCCTGAAGAAGGACACCCTGCGCGTGGTGCCCCTGGGCGGTCTGGGCGAAGTCGGTCGTAACATGACCGTGTACGAAATCAACGGCAAGCTGCTGATTGTTGACTGCGGCGTGCTCTTCCCCGAAGAGTCCCAGCCCGGCGTGGACCTGATTCTGCCCGACTTCAGCTACATTGTCGACCGTCTGGACGACGTGGTCGCCATGGTGCTGACCCACGGCCACGAGGACCACATCGGTGCGGTTCCTTACCTGCTGCGCCGCCGCCCCGACATCCCCCTGGTCGGCTCCGAACTGACCCTGGCGCTGGTCGAGGCGAAGCTCGCCGAGCACCGCATCAAGCCCTACACCCTCGCGGTGAAGGAACACCAGGTGGAGCGTTTCGGCCCGTTCGAGTGCGAGTTCGTTGCTGTGAACCACTCGATTCCGGACGCACTGGCTGTTTACATCCGTACCAAGGCTGGCAAGGTTCTGCACACCGGTGACTTCAAGATGGACCAGCTGCCGCTGGATGGCCGCATCACCGACCTGCGCCACTTCGCTCGCCTGGGCGAGGAGGGCGTGGACCTGTTCCTGCCGGACTCCACCAACGCTGAGGTTCCCGGCTTCACCCCGACCGAGAAGCACATCGGTCCGGTGCTGTCGAACGTATTCCGTGACGCGAGCGGCCGCATCATTGTGGCGTCCTTCTCCTCGCACGTTCACCGTGTGCAGCAGGTTCTGGACGCAGCCGCTGAGCGTGGCCGCAAGGTCGTGCTCGTGGGCCGCTCCATGGTCCGCAACATGACCATCGCTGAGAAGCTGGGCTACCTGAAGGTTCCCGCCAACGTGCTGGTGGACCTGAAGAAGGTTGACGACTACCGCCCCGACCAGATCGTGATGATGTGCACCGGTTCGCAGGGCGAGCCGATGGCGGCACTGTCGCGCATGGCGAACGGTGACCACAAGATTCAGATTGAGCCCGGCGACACCGTGGTGCTCGCCTCCTCGCTGATTCCCGGTAACGAGACCAGCGTCTTCCGCATCATCAACGCCCTCATGAAGCTGGGCGCTAACGTGGTGCACAAGGGCAACGCGAAGGTCCACGTTTCCGGTCACGCTGCCGCGGGTGAGCTGCTGTACTGCTACAACATCCTCAAGCCGAAGAATGTTATGCCGGTTCACGGCGAGGTTCGCCACCTGATTGCTAGCGGTGACCTGGCGATGGAGACCGGCGTTCCGAAGAAGAACGTGCTGCTCTGCGAGTCCGGCACCGTTGTGGACCTGCGCGATGGCGTGGCGTCCGTGGTGGGCGAGGTTCCCTGCGAGTACCTGTACGTTGACGGCCGCTCTGTCGGTGAGGTCACCGAGAGCGACCTGAAGGACCGCCGCATCCTGGGTGAAGAGGGCTTCGTGTCCATCGTGACCGTGGTGGATCGCGCCACCAAGCGCGTGGTGACCGGCCCGGATATTCACGCTCGCGGTATCGCGGAGGACGACGCGGTATTCGACGAGATTGTTCCGAAGATTACCGCCGCCCTGGAGGATGCTCTGCACCGCGCACCCGAGAAGGTGCACACCGTGCAGCAGCTGCAGCAGATTGTGCGCCGCACCATCGGTGCCTGGATTTCTCGCCGTCTGCGCCGCAAGCCCATGATCGTTCCCGTGGTTGTTGAGAACACCTCGAAGGCCGCGAAGAACTAATACTCTGCGCGAGGCTAGGTGCCCGTCATAGCGAAAAGGCGGGGTCGATACGTTGTGTCGGCCCCGCCTGCTGTGTATCTGCCGAACGGATGGGTGAAAGCTGCGCGAAAGCTGCGCGAAAGCGAACATAGTAGGGGAGAAGCGCCTCATCAGCGCCCTATCAATGCCCTCACAGGCACAGGGCGGGGCACACTTTTTAGCTCACTGATAACGAAAGAATCGGTACATTAACGGGAAGGTTGATACCCTAAAAGGTATGGCTCCACGGACCACGAAGGGTCGTAACACGACCTCTACTAAAGCAAACACTAAGAAGACTACCCGCAAGCGCACCACCTCCCGAGGCGGTGCCCAGCGCGGTGCCAACGCGGCGAACCCTGTAGCGGGTGCTATCTCCTCCGTCTGGCTGAGCATCGCTCACGCTATCGGTGGGCTCTTCCGCTCCATCGGCGCGGTGCGCACCGACCTTGCGCCCGAAGACCGCCGTGACGGCGGCGCGCTCACCATCCTGCTGTTCGGCCTGATTAGCGCCGGAGTGGAGTGGTACAACTGGCGTGCCCACACCTCCCTCGGTTTGTTGCGTGCGCCTCTGGACGCCTGGCACACCATGCTGGGCGGTATTTTCGGTCAGGGCGCCCTGCTGGTCCCGGTGCTCTGCCTCATCATGGCGTGGTGCGTTTTCCGTGGACCCGACCTGATTAAACGTAATAACCGCGTGGCGTTGGGCTCCTTCATCATCCTGGTGGCGACCTCCCTGTTCTTTGCTCGCCATGCGGGTCACCCGACCTTCGCGGATGGTTTTGACGCCGTCTGGGCTGGTGGTGGTGTGGCTGGCGTGCTGCTGGGCACCCCCATTGTGCGTGTGAGCGGCGGTATTGCGTTCGTTGAGATTCTGATTCACCTGCTACTGGGTATTGCCGGTCTGATGGTTCTGACGAATACCCCGATTCGTCAGGTGGTGCCGCGTACTTTGCACCTGGTCGGTCTGGCTCTGGGTGAGAAGCCGAACGGCACGACTCGAACCTCCGTTAAGGACAGCCCTTCGGATGCGACTCAGACCGTGGACCTGAACGCTGAGGAGCATGACCGCAGCTACCTGTACGGTGACGATGAGAAGCCGGCACGCACGCCTCAGAAGTCTGGCGGCCTGTTCGCTCGTCTGCGCGGCTGGTTGGGCATTGCTCCCGCTACGTCGACCGATTCTTCCCTGGACGAGTACGCCGGTGATGAAGCATTCGTGAGCGCCGTGGTGGATGAGACTCACCCGGAGACCACGCAGATGCCGGTACAGCCGGAGGACTCCGCACAGGATTCTGCGCAGGCATCCGCTCAGCAGACGCGCCCGGCGGCTAAGCCGAACCGTCTGTCCCGTCTGCCCGGTCGCCTCAATCAGGCACCGGCCGCGCAGGGTGCGTCAGCCCAGGGTACCTCTGCACAGAACGGCGCTTATTCGAGCAGCCCTGACCTCTTCGACGTTGAGGCGTCGGATGCGCCCGCAGCCCGCCTGGATCAGGTGCAGCGCGCCGCTGTGGCGAACGGCCGCGTGAACCGTATTCCTGGCGAGGAGCCTCTCTTTGATGTTGAGGCATATGACGGCTTCGGCGCTTCTGAGGAAGCTGCACCGCAGACTAAGCCGCACCAGGTGGTGAACCCTGCGCAGTCTGCCGCCTCGGCTTCCGCGTCCCAGGCTCCTGCCGCACCCGCGGCTCAGCCTCCGATTCCGACCCGCATGCACTCGCCGGGTGCTCACCCGAAGAACGCGGCTCCCGCGGCTTCGCGAGCGCCCGAGGCTGGCGCATCCCGCCCGCTGCAGAACAATACTCAGGTGGCGACCACCGAGCGGGCGCGCGGCGAGCAGGTTGTGCAGTCCTCCCGCGGCGCGTACGTGCTGCCTTCTGAGGAGATGCTGGTTTCTGGCCCGCCCGCTAAGGAATCCTCCGAAGTCAACGAGCACGTGGTTGAAGCTTTGACGAACGTGCTGGAGCAGTTCAAGGTGGATGCGCAGGTCACCGGCTTCTCGCGTGGCCCGACCGTGACCCGTTACGAGATTGAGCTGGGTCCCGCCACGAAGGTGGAGCGTGTGACGGCGCTGAGCAAGAACATTGCGTACGCTGTGGCGAGCCCGGATGTTCGTATTCTGTCCCCGATTCCGGGTAAGTCCGCAATCGGTATTGAGATTCCGAATACGGACCGTGAGACCGTTGCCCTGGGTGATGTGCTGCGTTCCCCGCAGGCTCACGCGAACCAGCACCCGATGGTCATGGGTGTGGGTAAGGACGTTGAAGGCGGCTTCGTGCTGGCGAACCTCGCGAAGATGCCGCATATGCTGGTCGCTGGTGCGACCGGTGCCGGTAAGTCTTCGTTCGTGAACTCGATGATCACCTCGATTCTGATGCGTGCAACTCCCGACCAGGTGCGCCTGGTGATGGTTGACCCGAAGCGTGTGGAGCTGACCGCCTATGAGGGTATTCCGCACCTGATTACGCCCATCATTACGAACCCGAAGAAGGCTGCTGAGGCTCTTCAGTGGGTAGTTCGTGAGATGGACGCCCGTTACGACGACCTCGCCCACTACGGCTACAAGCACGTGGACGATTTCAACAAGGCGGTGCGTGAGGGTAAGGTTCAGCCCGATCCCGGTAGCAAGCGCACGGTGCACGAGTACCCGTACCTGCTGGTGATTGTTGACGAGCTCGCCGACCTGATGATGGTCGCTCCGCGTGACGTGGAAGAGGCGATTGTTCGTATTACGCAGCTGGCGCGTGCGGCGGGTATTCACCTGGTGCTGGCGACCCAGCGTCCGTCGGTGGATGTGGTGACCGGTCTGATTAAGGCGAACGTTCCGTCTCGTATGGCGTTTGCGACCTCCTCGGTCACTGACTCTCGCGTGGTGCTGGATCAGCCCGGCGCTGAGAAGCTGATCGGTCAGGGTGACGCGCTCTTCCTGCCGATGGGTGCCTCGAAGCCGATGCGTGTTCAGGGTGCGTGGGTGTCTGAATCTGAGATTCACGCCGTGGTTGAGCACGTGAAGAAGCAGGCGCCGACCATCTACCGTGAGGACGTGATGGTCTCTGCCGCGAAGAAGCAGATTGATGAGGAAATCGGCGATGACCTCGATGATCTGCTACAGGCGGCGGAGATTGTGATTACGACCCAGTTCGGTTCGACCTCGATGTTGCAACGTAAGCTGCGCATGGGCTTCGCGAAGGCTGGCCGCATCATGGACCTGCTGGAGTCGCAGGGCGTGGTGGGCCCCTCGGAGGGCTCGAAGGCACGTGAGGTGCTCATCCGCCCGGATGACCTGCAGGCGACCCTGGCGCGTATTCGCGGTGAGGAGCCTCCGGCTGCCGACCCGTACGCGAACGCGGTGGACCCGGGCGAGGCGGTCACCGACTATTTCGATGAGCCCGATGATGATGGCTCGGAGGACGCCTGGCAGCTGACCGGCCGTTAGCCTTTCAGCGCCCTATCCATTCGGCTGAGTCCACTCGGCTGGGTGAACTCGCGACATACACCCCGTATCGTCCCCGTGATGTCTGCTACGGCACACGTATAATGGACGGTACGGGGTGTTTGCGTACCCCCGATACGATTAGGTGTCGGTGCGTATGCGGTCTCTCACCGTCGAAAGCCATCTACCCGTAAGGAGCCGATATGAGTGAAGCTCGCAATTCCGCACCCGCCGGTGCGGTCAGCACAGCGAAGCCTTCGAACTGGAACGTGCCGAATGTGTTGACGGTTCTGCGTATTATTGCGGTTCCTTTCTTCATCGTTGCCCTAGTCGCGGGCGGTACCTTTGGTGCCGCTGATCCGACGCACCGCTGGCTCGCGTGGATTATTTTCATTCTTGCCATGCTCACGGACTGGGCGGACGGCTACCTGGCGCGCTCGCGTAACCTGATTACGAGCTTCGGTAAGATTGCTGACCCGATTGCCGATAAGTTCCTCACTGGCGCGGCGTTCATTGTGCTGTCGGCGCTGGGCGAGCTGTGGTGGTGGGTCACGATTGTGATTCTGCTGCGCGAGTGGGGCATTACGATCATGCGTCTGTTCGTCATTAAGTACGGTGTGATGGCCGCTAGTAAGGGCGGCAAGATTAAGACCGTTCTGCAGACGGTGGCGCTGGTGCTGATGCTTCTGCCGCTGGGCCAGCTGGGTCTTGGCTGGCTGATTCCTGGTTGGGTTCTGATGGGCGCGGTCACCGCGATTACCGTGTGGACCGGCCTGGTGTATGTGCGTGATGCGTATATTTTGCGTCGTAACTGGTTGCAGGCTCAGGCCTCCCAGGGCGGCGGTCATTAGAGGCGAGGGGAGTGGCGTGTGCTGCTCCCCTTCGCTGTACCTGCGGTGCGTTGTGTGCCGCGTGAGGTTTTGAGCGGCGGTTCGCCGCTGAAAGGAGAGAATAATGGTTCCCCTCGTACTTGAAGATGCTCTGTCCCTTGAGCTTTCCTCCGCTGAGGTTTTCTCCGGTACCCCGGAGGCGGCGGCGCTGCTGCTACGTGATGCGGTGCAGTTGCGCGCCGCCCAGGAGGGGCCGGTGCAGGTGGCGACGGCTGAGTCGCTGACCGGCGGGGATGTGGGCGGTGCGATTTGTACGGTGCCGGGCGCATCCGCGTATTACCGCGGCGGCGTGATTTCCTATGCCTACGAGGTGAAGGCTCAGGTGCTGGGCGTGGACGCTCAGCTGCTGGCGCGTGAGGGTGCGGTGCATCCTGCGGTGGCGGTGCAGATGGCGGTCGGTGCGGCGCGTGTGTGCGGTGCCGATTATGCGGTGTCGACCACGGGTGTTGCCGGTCCTGATCCTGCGGATGGTCAGCCGGTGGGTACGGTCTATATCGGTGTGTGTTCCCCGGGTGGTTCTGAGGTGTTTGAGCGCCACTATTCGGGGGACCGCGCGCAGATTCGTGCGGCGGCGAGCGCGGATGCGATTGCTCTGCTGGCGCGTGCGGTGCGCGGCGGTGCCGGTGGGGTTCTGAAGGACGAGCTGGCGTAGCGTGCCGGGCTGTGCGGTGCCTGGAACGGCTGTGTCGTCGTCTGTGCGGCGCCTACCTAAAAAAAATTACGGTTCAAATATATTCACAGGGTTCTTTCAGCTCCGCAGGAATAAAGGCATAGGTTCGCCTGTTTGAATAGATACAAGCCATAAGAAGAGGACGAAAATGGCGGGGCCCCTAGCTCACGCTCCAAAAATCAGTTAGGCTTAACTATGTACAGTCCCGCAGGTCGGGAATACCTACTCAGGAAAGTGATATAGAAGCTCATGGCTAAGCAGCGCGTATCGATTAATGGCATTACTAAGTGGAAGGAAATCGAGGAGACCCCCCGACAGGTCGCCCCGGTCGTTGAGGAAGCTAAGGTTGTTCCCCTGCGACAGGCAATCGGTGAGGTTCTTCGCGATGTTCGCCAGCGTCAGGGTCGCACCCTGCGCGAGGTTTCCCAGCGTGCCCGTGTTTCCCTCGGTTACCTGAGCGAAGTTGAGCGCGGTCAGAAGGAAGCTTCCTCCGAACTGCTGGCGTGGATTTGCCAGGCTCTGGACATTCCGATGTCCCAGATGCTGCGTGAGGTTGCCGACCGTATGGCGGTTCTCGAGGGCGTTCAGATTCCGGATACTGTTCCGGCTGAAATGTCTGAGCAGTACAAGAGCGATTACTACATTCTCTCGAAGTAACGAGAGGCGGCACATGCCGCGCTAAACGTGAAGCGATGCCGTGCATCCCCGTAAGGTGGGGGTGCGCGGCATCGCTTATTCTCGGTTTACTCTCGGGCGATGTGGGCGATGTGGGCGATGTGACGAATTATTAAGCGAACTAGCGGTGAAGCGTAAGGAGTGCTTGTGAAGCTGAGCGAATTTTGGGCGTGCATGGAGTATGAGTTCGGTGCCGGGTATGCGCCGGTACTTGCGCGGGACCTGGTGCTGGGCTCGCTGGGTCATGTGACCGCTGCGGAGGCGCTGGATCAGGGCGTTAACCCGAAGGACGTGTGGCTTGCAATCTGTGAGGAGCAGGAGATTCCGCAGGAGCGCCGCCTGGGTCCCGATAAGGAGCCGTTGCGCTAGGTAGTGAGCCTGGCGTGTTCTAGCGTATGGGCGGGCCTAGCGTCTGTTCCCTGGCATTTGTTCGAGTGCTAGCGCCTGTGCGGGAGGTATTTTCGAATAATTAGCCGAGAATCCGGGGTTTTTCGAAAATATATGCCGAAACCCTATCCGATTTATTCGAAACTGGGTCGTAATTTTGTTCGACTCGTGCTAGACTTTTCCACATCAGGAATTTTTCGGAAAAATCTTCAAAGTTTTCCACAGATTTTAAAAAATGGCCTTATCCTGTCAGGCTGTGACCCTAGAGTAGTCTCAGAAGGAACCGGTAGGCCAAAACCTTCAAGGTCTCGATTACGAGTCCCACCGATTCCGAAGAAACATTACTCCCGTCAACCACTGACAACACAAAGAACGAGGTACTACCGTGGCTAAGAACACCAAGTCTCAGAGCGTAGCTCGCGTTCCCGAAGAGGGTCGCGCCAAGGCACTTGAAGCCGTGATGGCACAGATCGACAAGAACTACGGCAAGGGTGCAGTCATGCGCCTGGGTGATAAGGAAATCACCAAGACCGAGGTTATCTCCACCGGCGCTATCGCTCTGGATGCCGCTCTGGGTATTGGTGGTCTGCCCCGCGGCCGCGTCATCGAGATTTACGGTCCCGAGTCCTCCGGTAAGACCACCGTTGCACTGCACGCTGTAGCGAACGTTCAGAAGGCAGGCGGCGTGGCAGCGTTCATCGACGCCGAGCACGCACTGGACCCGATTTACGCGGCTAAGCTGGGCGTGGACATCGACCAGCTGCTGGTCTCTCAGCCCGACACCGGCGAGCAGGCACTGGAAATCATGGACATGCTGGTTGGTTCCGGTGCCGTTGATATCGTGGTAGTCGACTCCGTTGCAGCACTGGTACCCCGCGCCGAAATTGAAGGCGACATGGGTGACTCCCACGTGGGTCTGCAGGCTCGCCTCATGAGCCAGGCTCTGCGTAAGATTACCGGTCGCCTCTCCGCAACCGGCACCACCGCAATCTTCATCAACCAGCTGCGTGAGAAGATTGGTGTCTTCTTCGGCTCCCCCGAAACCACCACCGGTGGTAAGGCGCTGAAGTTCTACGCTTCGGTCCGTATCGACATCCGCCGCATTGAGACCCTCAAGGACGGCGCTAACCCGATCGGTAACCGCACCCGCGCCAAGATCGTGAAGAACAAGATGGCTCCGCCCTTCAAGCAGGCTGAGTTCGACATCCTCTACGGTGAGGGCATCTCCGTTGAGGGCGGCATCCTGGACCTGGCGGTGGAGAACGACATCGTCAAGAAGTCCGGCGCATGGTTCACCTACGACGGTGAGCAGCTGGGCCAGGGCCGCGAGAACGTTCGTAAGCTGCTCAAGGACAACCCCGAGCTCACCGAGGAACTGCAGTACAAGGTTCTGGTGAAGCTGGGCATCATTGAGGAAGAAGCTGACGAGCAGGCAGCTGCTGAGTCCGAGGGTAACGACCCGCTGGACGAGCTGGCTGAGGAGTTCTAAACCCGCCCGCGTAGCTTCTTGCTAACGCCACGACTGATTGCCGTGTGCTGTGCATTCCGCACGGTGCACGGCAATCTGTCGTTAACGGAAGAAGCACGTTAACGGGCGTATCGGGGGCGCCGAGACAACGCCTCGTTACAATGGGGGAGCGCCGTATAGCCCGGCGCACGGGCCATCAAGCGAGCCAACACAGGGGAGAGGAGGAACTGAACATGACGGAACAGCGCATGATGGAACAGCGCATGACGGAACAGAACGGCCATGAAGAGCGTGAGCGAAACAACGCGCGTGACGGCGACGCCGGTTTTGCGGCGCTGGAGGCGACCGAACCGCACTTCGGTTCCTCAGCGCTTGGTAACTTTGTTTCCTTTGAGCCTGTTGCCCCGCCGGTTGAGGTAGACGGCTTCGAGGCCCTCAATTTTGAGGCACCCGCGCCCCTGGCTGAGCCCACCCTCAGCTGGGAGGTGCCTGCCGCTGTTACACCTCCTTCTGTTGAAGAGCCCCCGTATGAGGATGAGCCCCCATACCCTGATGAACCCCCATACCCTGATGAGCCTCCCTATGAGGGCGAACCTCCCTACGAGGACGAACCTGCGTATCCGGCAGAGCCTTCGTACATTGGAGCAGAGTACGCAGGGGAATATTGGGTACCCTCGGACGAAGCGGCACTCGCAGAAGCAATAGCGGAGCAGCGTGGGGGCCAAGAAACCGCACCCCAGAAAACCAAGCCGAAAGCGCGGCAGGCTGAAAAGCCCGCGCCTCAGAAGAAGCCAGCGCCTAAGAAGAAGTCAGCGGCCACAGAAAACGCCCCCAAAAAGTGGGTGCGGAACAGGACCGCGGATTCGGTAGCCGCTGAGGAGTTCCCGGACTGGCACCCCGCCGCGCACGGCTTTGTTGAAGAAAGCATCGCCCGCGATAACGGCGGCGACTACGCCGGGGAGTTCCGCGTACCCGAGCTGCCCCTGCAGGCTGTGCCCGCCAACTTTGAAGATGGCAGTTCTGAGGAAGGTAGTGAATCCCCGCGCCGCAGCCTGCTCGTTGACCCGAACCTGCCCGCCGTCTCCATTGACGAAGCGCCCGCTCGTGCCTTCACCCCCGGCGGTGCCGAGCCGCGCCCTATGGCGGCGGGGCGCATGAGTCGAGCGGGTGCCGCCTCCATCGGATCGGGGCTCACTGCCGAAGAGAAGGAAGAGATCGAGAGGCAAGCCGCTCAGCGGGATAAGCAGAAGAAACGCAAATCTTCGCGTGCCTCCAAGAACACCGACTACAAGCGTGGGTTCCGCCGCATGAGCGCGGTGCAGCAAGAGAAAATGCGGAGCCGTTCGCCCTACGCGCCCGCCTTTGGGGCTCGAAGTGACGACGAGGAAACCCGCAAGAGTCCTGCGGGCCGCGGCTCGGGGAGCAACCTATTTAGGGAGGGAAGTAGTTTGAACGAAGAACTCACCCCCGCCGAAGAAGCACTCATCCGCGGTATTGCCGAGGAGGAGGCGCAGGGCGTTGGTACCGGAAAGCGCCGTGCCGCTTCGGCTGGATCCCCAAAGGGCGGTTCTCGAGCACGCGGCTCCCAACCGGGCGGCTCTCAGATGGGACATGCTTCCTCACAACCGGAAAGTAACGTGCCTTCCTGGAAGCAGAAGGTGCGTGCCGCCCGAGCCGCGGAAGAAACAGGCCCCTACACACGCGCTAAAACCATCGTGTACAACCAGCTGGCGTACTCGGCAAAAACCCGAGGTCAGCTGCGGAAGAAGCTGCAGGCAGAAGGCTTCGATGCGGAGCTCATTGAGCCGCTGCTCGATAAGTTCGAGGCGGCAAAACTCATTGACGACGCCGAATACGCCCAAAGCTTTGTGGCGCAGAAGAGCCGCACCAAGAAGCTCTCCCGCGCCGCGCTGCGCCGTGAGCTCGCTGAACGCGGGGTGCGCGGTGAAGAGGCGGAGAATGCCCTGGCTCAGCGCACCGACGAGCAGGAACGTGAGGACGCCGCCGATCTGGTGCGTAAGAAGCTGCGCCCCGGCATGGATCTGAGCGACCGCGCTGAAAAGGATAGGGTGACTCGCCGACTGCTGGGGATGCTGGCTCGCCGCGGGTACTCCTCCTCGGTGTCGATGTCGGTGATTCGTGAGGAACTCGCCGCCTACGGTGCAGAGGACGAGCTCTGGTAGAGAGCGAAGTAATACATTCCGCACGCACGGATAGACCCATGCCGGGGTGACCGAGAAAATAGGCACTATAAAGGGTGAGCCCGCTACAGACACACTCTGTGGCGGGCTCACCCTTTACGTTTTTGATCCTTATAAAAAGCCTTGTCGAAGGCTATATCCGCTGTTTACTCTGCTGCTTATTCAACGGCCCCCAGACGGTTCGCGAACTCGGCGAGGGTTGCATCCTGAGAACCGGCGATCTCCAACAGCAAGCGCATCAGCTGCGCACCCTCACGGCGAATACGAGGCAATAGATCGGAACGCGCCGAAGAAGAGTACAGCTCCAACAGAGCGCACACGGTCACCGCTGTGCACACCGCCAAATCCTCCGCCAGGTGCTCATCCAGCGGGGCGTCCTCAAAGAGGGCAGAGTACAGCGCCGGCAGCGCCTTCTTGCGGTCCACCCGGTAGCGCGGGTACTCCGGCGAGGAGGGGAAGCCCAGCATCGCCTCAACGAAGGGGAAGCCGCGGTGGTGCAGGCAGGTGCCCTCCGCATCGACCATGCGCACCTGCGCGCCGTCCGCCGAACCGATCAGCACGTTCTGCGGCGAAAAATCGCCCGAAGAGAGCATATACACCCTGCCGCGGTTGAGCTTGAACTGCTCGGGTACCGGCGGGCGCTTGGTGAAGAAGGGCTGCAGAACGCGGCGGAAACGGAAAGACAGCTCCTCAACGGCGGCGGGAAGAACAGGCGCGTCCTCATGCGCGGTAGAGCTGGAAGCCGGGCTGTCAGCATCGTGCTCGGGGGTGCGCGCCTCATCAGCCACACCGTACAGCTTCTTCAAACCGCGCTCGGCCAAACCCGGCGAGGCAATAGCGCCCGGGAACTGCGCCTTGCGGTCGGCACGCGCCAGGTTCAGGCGGTAATCCTCCACCGCCTCGCCCATAATGCCGCTGGCGGCAAGGGAACGGTACGCCTCAATGTAGTAGTTCAGCGCATCCAGCGCCTGCTGTTCGGTGCCCTCCAGCAGGGCGTGTGCGACCGAATACTGCTCGCCCTCAACGGTTCCGGCGCTCACATCTTCCAGCGCCAGCACGCGCAGTTCAGGATCCGCGCCGTAGAGCTGCGGGAACAGACCCGGAACCTGCCGGTTCAGCGCCTCCAAACCGTAGCGCTCACGCAGGTACCCGAAACCGCCCGCGTTCACCGTCGAATCCTTACGGCGGTAACGCTTCACAATAATCGAGGCCGGCAAAGACTGTGTAGACTCGAAAGACTGCGCAGACTCGGCGGCAGGCTCATACACCACACGCACCACAACGGAACGCATGCCGGTGCCCAGAATCTGCACACGCTCCACCGCGCGGCCAGCCACCTGCTCCAAAGAATGCGCCCAGCTAAGCAGCTGCATCAGGGTCTGACGCATCGAGGCAGAATCAGCGCTCGCCTGAGGCGGCACGGGGGAGTAGGCGGCAATCGCCTCCTCGATGAGGGTGTTTAGAAGCTCCCCGTCAGGGGCGGGGGCGGAAGAATCGTTCGGTGACAGAGCCGGAAAGTTGCTACTAAGGGAAACCTGCATAGAGCCATTATCCCCCATCGGATACCCTATAGGGCATGACTTCGACCCTCAGCGATTCCGCCCAGACCACTGAAACCAGCCCCCGCACCTATGAAGTGCGCACTTTCGGCTGCCAGATGAACGTGCACGACTCCGAACGAATGTCCGGCCTGCTGGAGGCTAACGGCTACGTTCGCGCTGAGGAAGGCACCCAGCCCGACCTGGTCGTGTTCAACACCTGCGCGGTCCGCGAAAACGCTTCCAACCGACTCTACGGCAACCTCGGTCAGCTGGCACCGGTCAAGCGCGCCCACAAGGGCATGCAGATCGCTGTGGGCGGCTGCCTAGCGCAGAAGGACCAGGACGCCATCATTGAGAAGGCACCCTGGGTGGACGTCGTGTTCGGTACCCACAACATTGGCTCCTTGCCGGCGCTACTGGAGCGTGCCCGCCACAACCACGAGGCGCAGGCAGAACTGCTCGAATCCCTCGAAGTTTTCCCCTCCACCCTGCCGACTAAGCGCGACCACGTGTACTCCGGCTGGGTGTCCATCTCGGTTGGCTGTAACAACACCTGTACCTTCTGCATCGTGCCGTCTCTGCGCGGTAAGGAGAAGGACCGCCGCCCCGGCGACATTCTCGCCGAGGTTCAGGCGCTGGTCGATGACGGCGCTATTGAGGTGACCCTGCTCGGTCAGAACGTGAACTCCTACGGTGTGGAGTTCGGCGACCGCCAGGCATTCTCCAAGCTGTTGCGTGCCTGCGGCGAGATTGAGGGGCTGGAGCGTGTACGCTTCACCTCCCCACACCCGGCCATGTTTACCGACGACGTGATCGACGCGATGGCCGAAACCCCGAACGTCATGCCCGTGCTGCACATGCCGCTGCAGTCCGGTTCCGACAAGGTGCTCAAGGACATGCGCCGTTCCTACCGCTCCAAGAAGTTCCTGAACATTCTGGACAAGGTGCGCGAGCGCATCCCGAACGCCGTGATTACCACCGACATCATTGTGGGCTTCCCCGGCGAGACGGAAGAGGACTTCCAGGACACCCTGAAGGTTGTGGAGCAGGCTCGTTTCTCCTCCGCGTTCACCTTCCAGTACTCAATCCGCCCCGGTACCCCCGCAGCGACCATGGAGAACCAGATTCCGAAGGAAGTCGTGCAGGAACGCTACGAGCGTCTGATTGCCCTGCAGGACCGCATCGCCGGCGAAGAGAACCGCAAGCAGCTCGGTAAGACCGTTGAGCTGATGGTCGTTGCCGAGGCCGGTCGTAAGGCTGAGCAGACTCACCGCCTCTCGGGCCGCGGCCCGGACCAGCGCCTCGTGCACTTCTCCGTGCCCGAAGGTTGCGAGACTCCGCGCCCCGGCGACATGGTGACCGTGCCGATTACCGAGGCTGGTTCCTTCCACCTGATTTCTGACCCGACCGCCGAGCAGTACCAGCTGCGCCGCACCCGCGCCGGTGACGCGTGGGACCGCTCCCAGGCTGACTCTTGCGGTACCGGCACCACCCAGGTGCCCGGTGCGCCGGTGGGTCTGGGCATGCCGACCATCGGTCTGCGCCCCTAAAACCTAGATTCGAATCATGCGCCCTGTTCTTCGGGCCCTCATCCTCACCGCAAGTTGGGGGGGTGAGGGAACCGGTAGAATGGGGCGCATGACTATCTCCGAAACTCTGCCCGTTATCGCTATTGTGGGCCCGACCGGCACCGGTAAGAGCGCGCTCGCGATTGAGCTGGCTCTGCGCCTGAATGGTGAGTGCATTAACGCTGACTCCATGCAGTTCTACCGGGGCATGGATATCGGTACCGCGAAGGTCACTGCAGAGGAGACGCGCGGCGTTCCGCACCACCTGCTCGACATTATGGATGTGCGGGATGAGGCGTCCGTGGCGGAGTTTCAGGAGGGTAGCCGTGAGCTGATTGAGCAGATTCGCGGCCGTGGCCGCTACCCGATTCTGGTGGGCGGTTCGGGCCTGTACGTGCGTGCCGCCCTGGATAAGCTGGAGTTCCCCGGCACGGATGCGCGGGTGCGCGAGCGCCTGGAGGAGCAGGTGCGTACCGAGGGTATTGGTGTTCTGCACGCCCGCCTGGCGGAGGTCGATCCTGAGTCGGCTGCGCGCGTGAAGGATGAGCGCCGCATCATTCGTGCGCTGGAGGTGTTCGAGGTGACGGGCCGCCCGTTCTCGGCGTTCATGCCGGTGCGCGAGTACGTGACTGAGAGCGTGCAGATTGGCCTGGATATGGATCGTACCCTGTTGCACGAGCGTCTGCACCGCCGCGTGGAGCTGATGCATGAGCGCGGCCTGCTGGACGAGGTGCGCACCCTGAACGAGCAGGGACTGCAGGAGGGGAAGACCGCCTCCCGCGCGATTGGTTACGCGCAGTTTGCCCGCGCCCTTGAAGATGAGGATTACAGCGTGGAGCAGGCGATTGAGGATACGACGATTGCCACCCGCCAGTTTGCACGCCGCCAGCTGACCTGGTTCCGCGCGGACCCGCGCGTGCACTGGCTGGACGCGCTCTCACCCACCCTTGCCGACGAAGCGGAAGCCATCATCCGCGAAAGCACCCGATAAGCCACAATAACGAGCCGCAGCCGAACAGATACCTCGTCGAGTCGGTCGGCGCGGTAAAATCATAAACGGACAGGTCACCAACCTTAAGGACAGCATATGAGCGAGAACCCTTCCATCTGGGGCGAGCTGGCAGGCCTGACCCTCACCAAGGGTCACGGCACCGGTAACGACTTCATCTTTCTGACGGATGAGAACGCAGAAATTGCCCTTACCCCCGAGCTGGTAGCCCGCGTCTGCGACCGCCACTTCGGCATTGGCGCGGACGGCTTCATTCGTGCTGCCCGCAGCACCGCCTCCCGCGCGGGTCAGAAGCTGCTCGAGGAGCACCCGGACGCTGTCTGGTTCATGGACTACCGCAACGGTGACGGCTCTATCGCTGAAATGTGCGGCAACGGTGTGCGCGCGTTCGTGGAGTACCTGCGCGCTGAGGGCCTGAGTGAGCTTGAGGTGGGTGAGACCGTCAAGATTGGTACCCGTGCCGGTGTGAAGACTGTGGCGCGCACCGAAGAGGGTTACGCGATTGATATGGGTCCGTGGAGCTTCATTCACGGTGAGGCTGCCCGCGAGGGTGGCGAGGACTGCCTGGTGTCTGCTCGCGGCCTGAAGACTCCGCGTGCTGGCCTGTCCATTTCAATGGGTAACCCGCACACCGTGGTGATGCTCGGCTCCGACGGTAAGCTGGACGGCCTGGACCTGCACAGCCTGCCTCAGGTGAACCCCGCCCCGGTCAACGGCACGAACGTTGAGTTTGTGGTGCCGGTCGACCTGGACGTTGAGAGCGGCGCGCATGTGGGCGCTATCCGTATGCGCGTGCACGAACGTGGCGTGGGCGAGACTCTGTCCTGCGGTACCGGCGCGTGTGCGGCTGCTGCTGCGACCCGTTTCTGGGGCGGCGAGGAAGCACCGGATGAGTGGCTGGTGCATGTGCCCGGCGGTACCCTCGCGGTGACTTTCGTGCTGGGCCCGGATGACCTGGAGCATGTTGTTCTGGCTGGTCCGGCGCAGATGGTTGCGACCGTCGTGCTACGATAGTCGGCTGCAATAGCGGGCAGCCCTGGACCAGAGATTTTATAGACAAAAGCGGCGGGTGTTTTCTGACAATAAATTCAGAAAACACCCGCCGCTTTTATGTTTTAAGCAAATAGCGCCAGAGGTTTTAGTCCTCGTAGCGGTGTACCTGCAGAATACGGAAGCCCTTCGAGGTCGCATAGCGCGACACCTCAAACTCGCCGGGGTGCAGCTCCTCAAGCTGCGCGTCCATCCACTTCTGCAAAGAATCAGAGCCCAGGTTCTTCTGAACCACCAGGTAGGCGTCACCACCAGGCGCCAGGCGAGGCAGCCAGGTCAGCAGGATCTCGTGCAGAACCTCCTTGCCCACGCGAATCGGCGGGTTCGACCAGATGGTGTCAAAACGCAGTTCGGGGTCAACCGATTCGGGGGTTCCCACGGTGACGTTGGACAGGCCGAGAGCGGCGGCGTTGCGTTCGGTCAGGCTAATGGAGCGGGAGTTCACATCCACCGCGTGCACCTGCGCCTGCGGTGCGAGCATCGCCAAAGTCAGGGTAATGGGACCCCAACCGCAGCCGATGTCGAGCATGCGTTCGCCCTGCGGGTCGGGTGCTTCCTGCAGCAAAATAGCGGTGCCCTTATCAATACCGGAGGGGCTGAAAATGCCGTTAGCTGTGGTGACGGTGACCTTGCGGCCGGCAAGCTCCACCTGCACCGGGCGGGGCTTGAATTCGGTCTCGGGGGTTTCAGAGAAATAATGCTGCTCGCTCATGCTATCCAGTGTACCGGTAGGGCAAGAACCCGCCGCACACGGGCAGAGAATGCACGGGGCAGGTCAGCAGCTTGCACGCCCTGAGCGCACAGACGACCGAACCCCCTACCTGATGCGGGCAACGGCGGTAGAATTAGAGTCGTATGAATTCTAAGAACATCCCCGTATCTGATACCGAAAAGCTGCCCAGTGATGAGCAGCTGCGCCGCACCGTAGACCGCGTTCTGGGCCGCTCCCAGGCCGCCGCCTCCGTCACTACTTATGACGCAGCCGGTACCGCGCATCACAGCGATAACTCTTCCAGCACCCACGGCAACAATAGCCGCCGTGTGCTGGATACTCGCGCGCGCGAAATTTCTGACGTTCAGCGCGAACACTCCGAATATGACGGTGACCAGGAAGATCTCGCTGAGCGCCGCGCACTGCGCCGTATCGCGAACCTCTCCACCGAACTTGAAGACGTCACCGAAGTCGAGTACCGCCAGCTGCGCCTGGAACGCGTGGTGCTGGCTGGTCTGTGGACTGAAGGCACCGTAGAGGACGCAGAGAACTCCCTGCGTGAGCTCGCGGCACTGGCTGAAACCGCAGGTTCCGAGGTTCTGGACGGCCTGGTTCAGCGCCGCCTCAAGCCGGACCCCGGCACCTTCCTCGGCTCCGGTAAGGCGCTGGAACTCAAGGACATTGTGGAGGCGACCGGCGCCGACACCGTCATCGTCGACTCCGAACTGGCTCCCTCGCAGCGTCGTGCCCTCGAAGACATCGTGAAGGTCAAGGTCATTGACCGCACCGCCCTGATTCTCGACATTTTCGCTCAGCACGCTAAGTCCCGCGAGGGTAAGGCGCAGGTTGAGCTGGCTCAGCTGGAGTACATGCTGCCGCGTCTGCGTGGTTGGGGTGCGTCCCTGTCTCGTCAGGCGGGTGGCCGCGCCGCAGCCGGTGAGGGTATCGGTTCGCGTGGTCCCGGTGAAACCAAGATTGAGATGGACCGCCGCCGCCTGCGCGCTCGCATGGCGAAGCTTAAGCGTGAGATCGCTGCGATGGCGCCGGCGCGTGAGACGAAGCGTCTGAACCGTCGCCGTAACCGCGTGCCTTCGGTGGCTATTGCCGGGTACACGAACGCGGGTAAGTCCTCCCTGCTGAACCGCCTGACCGATGCCGGCGTGCTCGTGGAGAACGCCCTGTTTGCGACGCTGGACCCGACCGTCCGTAAGGCTCAGACCCCGGACGGTATCGGCTACACCCTCTCTGACACGGTGGGTTTCGTGCGTTCGCTGCCGACCCAGCTGGTGGAGGCGTTCCGCTCCACCCTGGAAGAGGTCGCTGACGCTGACGTCATCCTGCACGTGGTGGATGCTTCGCACCCGGACCCGGAGGGGCAGATTCGTGCTGTCCGCGAGGTCATCGCGGAGGTTGACGCCCGCCATATCCCCGAGATCATTGTGCTGAATAAGGCGGATGCCGCCGACCCGTTCGTGCTGGAGCGTATGCGCCAGCGCGAGCCGGAGCACGTGATCGTTTCGGCGCGTACCGGTGAGGGCATTGAGGAGCTGAAGCAGAAGATCGCGGACACCATTCCGCGCCCCTCCATTGAGGTGAAGCTGCTGATTCCGTATTCGCACGGTGAGATTATTTCGCGCCTGCACGAGTGGGACGCCGAAATTAAGAGCACCGATTTCGTATCGGACGGCACCTTCGTGGTGGCTCTGGTCCGTGAGGATGTCGCCTCCGAACTGTCCGAGTATGTGCTGGAGGGCGACCTGCTGGAGATCCTGGAAGAGGAACTTGCGGAGGCACACGCCCTCACTGAGGCGACCGCATCTGACTCCGAGCAGCCCTCTAACTCTGAGGCTCTCTAAGGGCGGATGAGCGTGACCGAGAGCATCAACGCGCCCAAAAACACCCCGGGAACTGGGCCCGGACCGGGGACCGACGGCACCCGATTCACCGGACAGGAGCTTGAGACCCTGCCCGGTGCGAAGGATGCCCTGACCCTGCTGGATGAGGTGGTTGCCGCCACTGGCGGTCAGAATCGTGCCGGTCAGCGCACCATGGTGGCGCATGTGGCGCAGGCTCTTGAACTGCAGCGTCACCTGCTGGTCCAGGCGGGTACCGGTACCGGTAAGTCCCTGGGCTACCTGGTTCCTGCCCTGGCGAGGGTGGGGGAGTCGGACCAGCCGATTGTCGTTGCGACGGCGACCCTTGCCCTGCAGGCGCAGATCGTGAACCGCGATATTCCGCGTCTTCTACAAGCGCTGGAGCCGCGCCCGGAATCGCAGGCGCAGGTGGCTCTGCTCAAGGGCCGCAATAACTACCTCTGCGTGCACAAGCTGGAGGGCGGCTACCCGGAAGACGAGCCGGATGCTCTCTTTGACATGCCTTCTTCGACCTCCCGCGTGGGTGAGGAAGTGGTGCGCCTGCGCGAGTGGGCCGACCGCACGGAGACCGGCGACCGTGACGAGCTGAAGCCCGGCGTCTCTGACCGCGCCTGGGCTCAGGTATCGGTCAGTGCCGCCGAGTGTCTGGGCCGCCGCTGCCCGCTGGTGGAAGAGTGCTTTAGCGAGATGGCGCGTGGCCGTGCCGCTGAGGCTGACATTGTCATCACGAACCACGCCCTGCTGGCGATTAACGCTTTCGAGGGCATGAAGGTTCTGCCCGAACATGAGACGGTCATTATTGATGAGGCTCATGAGCTGGTGGACCGCGTGACCGGTGCCGTGTCTGGTTCTTTGACGGTTGCGATGGTTCGCCGTGCGGCGCGTAGCGTGAAGAAGCATTCAAAGGCTGATTCCGGCGCACTGGAAATGGCTGCCGGCACCCTGGAGACCGCGTTCGAGGGTCTTGCCGAGGGCCTGCTGAAAGGCCTGGACGGTCGCCTTTTGACCGCTATTTCTGCGGTCAATGATGCCGCCCGCACCGCCCTGTCCGATACCAAACCAGACGGGCAGGACGTTGACGCCGGCCTGCAGATGGCGCGCTCGCGTGTCTCTGAGGTACACGACATGAGTAGCCGCATTCTGGAGGCTTCGGGCGAGCAGGACGTTCTGTGGATTTCTCGTCAGGGTGGTTGGGAGAACGGCCGCTACGTGGCTGCTTCCGATACCGACCCGGCGACCCTGAACATCGCCCCCTTGAGCGTCGGTTTGCAGCTACGTGACGGTCTGTTCGCTGACCGCACCGTGATTCTGACGAGTGCGACCCTGACGGTGGGTGACTCTTTTGACGTTGCCGCCGGTGCCCTGGGACTGCAGGGCGAGGGCGCGCCGCGCTGGACGAGCATCGACGTGGGTTCGCCTTTCGACTACCGCAAGCAGGGCATCATGTACGTTGCCGGGGATTTGAAGCCTCCGGGATTCGGTGTGCACGAGGGCCAGCTGGATCGTCTGCGTGAGCTGTGCGAGGCGTCGGAGGGCGGTGCCCTGGGCCTGTTCTCCTCGAAGCGTGCCGCTGAGCGTGCCGCCGAGTACATGCGTGAGCACAGCGACCTGAACATTCTTCTGCAGGGTGAGTCTTCGCTCAAGGCTCTGGTGGAGGAGTTCAGCGAGGACGTTGACTCATGCCTGTTCGGAACGATGAGCCTGTGGCAGGGCGTGGACGTTCCCGGTGACTCTTGCCGCCTGGTGGTGATGGACCGCATCCCGTTCCCCCGCCCGGATGACCCGATTGCGCAGGCTCGTACGGAGGCGGTGAACCGTCATCGCGGTAACGGCTTTATGGCGGTTTCTGCTCACCACGCGGCGATTCGTATGGCGCAGGGCGCGGGTCGCCTGATCCGTTCGGTGTCTGACCGCGGCGTGGTGGCTGTGCTGGATTCTCGCGTGGCGACTAAACGCTACGGCGGTTTCTTGATGAAGGCGATGCCGCCGATGTGGTCGACGCAGAATAAGGCTGCGGTGACCGGCGCGTTGGCTCGTCTTTCGGCGAGTATTGAGCGTTAGCTCGGGCAAGATTCATCCCTGGCTACGCCGCCTCTTTCGCTTTGGAGATATCCGCTTCGGAAATATAGAAATCACCCCGGTGATACGTGAACATTCACGTATCACCGGGGTGATTTCTATATGGAGCTAAAAGCCTCGCGGCTATGTCTTTTAGAGGCTGTGCTGTCTAGAGACTGCGCAGCACGGATACGACCTTACCCATGACGGTTGCGCGGTCGCCCATAATCGGCTCGTAGTTGGAGTTGCGCGGCATGAGCCAGGTATGGCCGTCGACCTGACGGAACACCTTCACGGTTGCCTCGTCGTCAAGTAGCGCAGCAACAATATCGCCGTTGTCTGCGGTGTGCTGCTCGCGGACAACCACCCAGTCGCCGTCGCAGATTGCGGCGTCAATCATGGAATCACCCTTGACCTTGAGCATGAACAGCTTGCCGCTACCGACCAGCTGGCGGGGCAGAGCGAGCACATCCTCCACGGACTGCTCGGCAGTGATGGGGCCGCCCGCTGCAATTCGTCCAACCAGGGGAACGGGTACGAGGTCCTCATCGCCGACTTCGAAGTTCGGCAGCTCGGGCAGGGAAGAGGAAGCGCTACCGTGGATGCCGATGCCGTTCTCATCCAGCACCTCAATGGCACGGGGGAGCTTGGGGTCGCGGCGAATGTAGCCCATGGTCTCGAGGCGACCGAGCTGGTGAGTGACCGAGGACAGGGACGCAAGACCCACCATGTCACCAATCTGGCGCATGGACGGCGGGTAACCCTTCTGTTCAATCTCGGTGCGGATCGCGTCAAGAATCTTCTGCTGGCGCGCGGTCAGCGCCGGACGGGGTGCTGTTGCCATTTCTTTTCCTTCGGTCTGTGCCCCGAATTCTGTACTCCGGTCTCTGCAGTCTGTTTGAGACACAGTCCGGTCGGGGCACGGATGGGTGCTTCACACGTTTTCTGGTGAAGTCCTAAAAATTTTTTGGTTCTGCCGAAATGGGTCTTATCTCGTCAGGGGGTGGAGGAATTCTATCCGTGCCGGAGCGATACCGGAGCGATACGCAGGCAACGAGTATGCGCCTCCGCCCTATAAAACTCAGTCAGCAGCACCTGCATTCGATACAGAATCAAACCGTAACGGGTACAGAAACCTGCTGTGAGTAGGACTCATCAGGAGCGTGTGGAACGTCTCTTGACACCAGTGTAGAACACTACACCGAAAAACTCAAACAAATATTCTAGATTTTTTCTTCGAAACTCGAAGAAATTTTTAGTACATCTCTGCTAGACTTTAGAACAAGAGTTCGTATATACTCTTGAATCTCTCCTGGAATTCAGGATTTACGGGTGAATGTTCGAAAAATATTCGAAGATTCAACCCGGAGTCTTTCGGGAGAGGAGAGTGAATGGGTGTTCGAATGTATTCGAATCCTCTGCCTCTCTCTTCGCATGATCTACCTTGGATGCTCTAGGGAGCATCTGGCGAAGAGAGAGCGCAGGGGATGGGGTTCCGGGGTCACCCAGTGCGACCCAGCGCAGCCCGGTGCATCCGACGCTCTGACCTAACTAGGGACTAGCTACCCAATAGTTATCGCCTAACAATCACCACTCCATAGTTATCACTCAACTAGGACCTCCGAGCGGGTATCGCTCGGCATTGCTAGACCCGCGGGGCAACCCCGGGGCGAGCTGAGAGAAAGGAACCACAATGACTACTGCAGCACCTATTGCTTCTCGTGGCACTTCTGCACACCTTCCGGCAGGTTTGGTGGTACTTCACCCCGCCCGCACTGCGTCCGCCAGCACCGTGTCGGCCCGCACCATGCAGGGGCGTTCTCGTGTGCCTGCGTCTTCGCAGTCTGTTCGCTCTTCTCGTGCGGCTCATGCACCCCGTCCTGCGCAGGTGGCTCAGCCCGCCCACGCTCCTGCTGTTTCTGCCTCTGCTGCTTCTACCCCTGCTGTTTCTACTCAGGCATCTTCTGCGGCTCAGGCGCCTGGCGCGAAGAGTGTTCTTCTGGCTAAGGGAGGCGAGCTTCTGCGCGCGGTTCCCGCTTCTATTCGTCGTCTTGGCACTGTGCGCGGTTTTCTGAAGGGCCTGCCTCTGTTGACTTTGGCGGCGCTGATTGTGCTCGGTGCTATTAGCTTCTTTGGCCCGGCGGCTTCAGCCTCCGTGGAGAACTCTTCGGCGACTCGAACCGTCGTTGTGGTCAAGCACGGCGAGACCCTGTGGGATATTGCTCAGGCGGTGGATCCGCAGGGTGACACCCGTGATACTGTGGTTCGTATTATGGAGTTGAATTCGTTGACCAGTACCTCTGTTGATGCCGGTCAGCGTCTGGAAATTCCTCAGACTCAGCGCTAAGCATGGACCCGTGTGTGGTTGGCTTCTGCATGAGGTTGATGTCTTGACTCCGAATCCTCTATCTCTCAAGCTAGAGCGCTTGAGCTAAATTCTTGAGCCTATGAAATAGGAGCGCACCGATGCCTGTTCCCGTTGAACCCACACTCACCGAAATTGAATCTGCACAGGAAACTGAATCTGTACAGAATGCTCAGACTGCTCGTCCTGTGGTTGCCGTTTTGGGTGAACCCGGAACTCGTGGCGCCTTGGTGAAGCTTCTTCAGGATGCTGGGGCGGACGTTATCGTCACTACCGTGCCCGATCAGCTGCGTGAGGCTGACGGTATGGTGGTTACCGGCGGTGTGAGCTCTCTTGAGGCGTACGAAGACCTGAAAGCTAAGGACGCTGAGCGCGTGATTGGCCGCCGCGTTGCCGGTGGTCGTCCGGTGCTGGTTGCCGGTGCGGCACTGAGCTGCCTCTTTGACTCTATTACGGTGGAGCATCCGCAGATGGGGCAGGTTCAGGTTCAGTGCATGGGGGAGTGGCCCGGTGAGAGCGTGGAGCTTTCTACCCGCGACCTGGCGCCCGGTGTTTCTGCCCTGCGTTCTTCCTCCGATAGTACGCTGCTCAAGGATCTTGAGGGCGAGGCTCACTTCAAATCTGAGCACGGCGTTTTTGAGTGGGCTTTTGATCAGAGCATTGAATATATTGCCCCTCCCGCGGTGACTTGGACTGTCACCGAGCCCGCCTATATCGCGGCGGTTGAGAACGGTCCGCTGACGGCGGTGCAGTTCTGCCCGGTAGGTTCTGGCGAGCTGGGGGCGGAGTTTATGCGCCGCTGGGTTGCGTCCCTGGCGGTGACCGGTCGCCTGTCTTCTGAGTCTCTGTCTTCTGGCGACTCCGCTACTGCTGCGGGAGGTAACTAATGTCTGCGCCCGTTCTTGAACTTCTGCCCGCTGTTGATATTTCTGAAGGCTATGCGGTGCGCCCGGTGGGTGGCACCCTGTCCGGTGGTGAGCAGCGCCTCGACCCTGTTGAAGCGGCTCTGACTTGGGTGAAGTCTGGTGCTCGCTGGATTCACCTGGTTGACCTTGATTTGGCGTTTGGTCGCGGCACGAATACTGAGGTTCTGGCTGAGGTGGTTGCCGCCGTCCGTGCAGAGAGCGCCCGGAGCTCTGCCCCGGTTCGTATTCAGGTTAGTGGCGGCGTGCGTAATGCTGAGAGCCTGGAGCGCGCCCTGAGCCTGAGTCCGGATCGCGTGAACGTGACCAGTGCGGCTCTGGCGGATTCTTCCTGGCTTGAAAGCACTCTGGCTCGTTACGCTGATTCTGATCTTCTGGCTCTTGGTCTCGATGCCCGCTATAACCCTGAGCGGGGCTGGGTGACGGTGGCTCGCGGTACCGACTGGTCGGGCCCTGACCTGGCGGAGGCGCTGGCGTGGCTGGAGAGCGCGGGCGTGCGCCGCTATATCGTTACGGATGTGAGCAAGGACGGTTCCCTGGCGGGTCCCGGTGCGGAGCTGCTGGATGAGGTGCTGGCTCAGGCTGCCTGCCGGGTGGTGGCGTCCGGTGGTGTGGCGTCGCTGGCTGATCTTGAGAAGCTGCGTTCCATGGTGCCTTATGGTTTGGAGGGCGTGGTGCTGGGTAAGGCGCTGTATGTGGGTAACTTTAGTTTTGAGCAGGCTCTTGAGGCTGCTGGTTCCCGCTAAAGCTACCGTTCTTGATACATTGGGTGCCCGCTAAAGCTACCGTTCTTGATACATTGGGTGCCCGCTAAAGCTACCGGTTCGCGCTAGCCCGCTTATCTAGTCCGCGTAGTTTTCTTATCCGCACAGGCTCGCACAAGCTTTATATGTGACGAAGCCCCGTCTTCCTCAGTACGAGGGAGGCGGGGCTTCGTGATGACATAAACCAGGTTGCGGCTTAGTGGACCAGCTGGTTTAGCGTACGTCCTGGTTTACTGCACGTGTTGGTTTAGCACACGTGCTGGTTTAGTACACCGGGCCGGTGAGCTTTTCGCCGGGGCCCTTGCCGGGTTCGTCCGGGAAGGGGGATGCTTCGCGGAAGGCGAGCTGCAGGGTGCGCAGGCCGTCGCGCAGGGGTGCTGCGTGCTGGGATCCGATTTCGGGTGCTGCGGCGGTGACGAGGCCTGCCAGTGCGGTGATGAGCTTGCGTGCTTCGTCGAGGTCCTTGAGGTCGTCGGCGTTTTCGTCTGCTGCCAGGCCGCACTTGACGGCTGCGGCGCTCATCATGTGGATGGCTGCGGAGCTGATGATTTCGATGGCGGGTACGTCTGCGATGTCGCGCAGCTGTTCGTTGACGGCTTCGACCTGCTCTTCGGTGAGTTCGGTGTGGCCGTGTACGGGGGTTTCTTCTTCCGCAGTGAAGCGGAAGTTCGTGTTTTCAGTGCTCATAGTCTTAGAATCTCATATTTCGTTTGTTTCGGTAAATGCGTCCTTAAGAGTGGGTGCTTCTGTGGACTTTCTGGGGGAGTCCCCGCAATTTTTATGGTGTTTTGCGCTATTTCCTTGCGTCTGTCGGGGATTCTGCGGTATCGTTGTAGGCAGTTTGCAAGTGGAGCATGCCTCCCACCCGGTTGACCGCCGCAGGCGTTTGTTTGCGAGTTTTGAGGTGAACGGGTTCGTCCGCCGCTTTCGGCGTACGCTGGTTTGTGCCTCCGCTTGTGTAACTGCGGGGGCTTTTTTAGTGCCCGCAACGGATAGTATTCACGGGGAAACCCACAGAGCACAGGAGCTAGTCATTAGCGAACCACGCATTAACGATCGTATCCGCGTTCCCGAGGTCCGTCTTGTCGGTCCCGGTGGCGAGCAGGTAGGCGTTGTCCCTCTGAAGGACGCTCTGCGTCTGGCTGAGGACGCCGAACTCGACCTGGTCGAGGTTGCCCCGAACGCGAAGCCGCCCGTGTGCAAGCTCATGGATTACGGTAAGTACAAGTACGAAGCCGCAATCAAGGCTCGTGAATCCCGCAAGAAGCAGGCTAATGCCGTTCTGAAGGAGATCCGTTTCCGCCTGAAGATTGATACCCACGACTACGAAACCAAGGTTGGACACGCTCGTCGTTTCCTTTCCGGTGGTGACAAGGTCAAGGCAATGATTCAGTTCCGTGGTCGTGAGCAGCAGCGCCCCGAGATGGGTGTGCGTCTGCTGGAGCGTCTGGCGGCTGAACTGGCTGAGGTGAGCACTGTTGAGTCTCGCCCCCGTCAGGATGGCCGCAACATGGTGATGGTTCTGGCTCCGCTTCGCGGTAAGGCAGAGGCTCGCCGTGAGCAGGGCGCCGGCGGTCGCAAGGGTCGCGAGCGTATTGACACGACCAAGGCGAAGCCCGTAACTAATTCTTTGGCAGACGCTATGCCTGCCGAGTTGAAGGCACAGGCTTCCGCCGAGTAGGGAACCGGGTCGTCACTTTAGGATGGGCACGCGCCTCCACCGCTCGGTGGGTGTTGCGGGTTCACCCGGTGCCGGTTCCGAGGCACCTCGCGAGGGGTGCCTCACCTTTGGTCCTTGGGGCTGATGCGTTCGCGTACGCAGCCCCACTAAGCTACCCCGCCACTGTGGCGGGGGATGAATGTAAGGAGAACGGCAGCTATGCCGAAGCAGAAGACCCACTCTGGTGCTAAGAAGCGCTTCAAGCTCACCGGTAGCGGCAAGGTTAAGCGCCAGCAGGCGAACCGCCGCCACTACCTGGAGCACAAGTCCTCTCGTCTGACCCGTCGTCTGGCTTCTGACCAGATCGTTACCGGCGGCCAGGCAAAGGTTGTCAAGAAGATGCTGGGCAAGTAAGCAACGCTTACTCTCTGCACCTGGCGCACCGATAGTGGTGCGCACTGATTAAAGACTCGCTCCTGTTCAGCGTGATATGTGAGCTGTTCAGGACATAAGACGAAGGAGACACACGTGGCACGTGTGAAGCGCGCGGTTAACGCGCACAAGAAGCGCCGTACTATTCTCGATCGTGCATCCGGCTACCGCGGTCAGCGTTCTCGCCTGTACCGTAAGGCTAAGGAGCAGGTCACTCACTCGCTGGTTTACAGCTACGACCACCGTCGTAAGAAGAAGGGTGACTTCCGTCGCCTGTGGATTCAGCGTATCAACGCTGCTTCCCGCGCACAGGGCCTGACCTACAACCGCTTCATCCAGGGTCTGAAGGCTGCTGGTGTTGAGGTTGACCGCCGTATGCTGGCTGAGCTGGCTGTTAACGAGCCCGCTGCCTTCAACGCACTGGTTGAGATTGCTAAGAACAACCTGCCCGAGGACACCTCGGCTCCCAAGGCTTAATGAGCCTAGGTTGTGTTCTTGCCTCGAAGATCTAGGTTCGGGGTAGGATGCTTAAGCGTCGTGAGCGGCCGTCTGCACTTTTGAGTGTGGGCGGCCGCTTTCTGCGTATCTGGGGGTTGTGCTTGTGGCTGTTCTGCGTTTTTTGGGTGTGCCTTTGCCTGTACCCTTTAAGAGTGAACTTTTTTGAACGTATTAGTACCCCCGTTGTGATGTCCAATCCGCAGGCAGATCGTGTGTGCGATATTGCGAAGCTGCGTACCCGCGCTGCCCGCACGAAGAAGGGCCAGTTCCTGGTGGAAGGCCCGCAGGCTGTGCGTGAGGCGTTGAAGGCGCATCTGAAGAAGCCGATTCTGGATGCTGTCTACGTTACGGAGGCGGCTTTTGACCGTCATGAGGATATTGCAGAGCTGCTGGAGCAGGTGTACGGCACCCCCACCCCGGAGGAGGGCCGCCGCGTCTTTATGCGTGTGGTGACCGATGAGGTGCTGGAGGCGATGGCTGATTCGGTGAGCCCGCAGGGTATTATTGCGGTTTCCTTTATGGTGGATGCGTCGTTCTCGTTGCTGTGGGGCGAGGGCGCATTGAACCCGAAGTTGATTGCTGTGCTGTCTCGTGTGCAGGATCCGGGTAATGCGGGCACTATTCTTCGCGTGGCTGATGCGGCCGGTGCTGACCTGGTGATTACGACTAAGGGTTCGGTGGATTTGTATAACCCGAAGACGGTGCGTTCTACCGCGGGTTCGCTGTTCCATGTGCCGATCATTCAGGGCGTGCAGCTGGAGGATTTCGCGGAGGATGTGAAGTCTCAGGGTACTGCTGTGCTGGCTGCTGACGGCTATGGTGCGGTGAATCTGCAGGAGCTGAGTGAGTACACCGCGGCTCGTCGTGCCGGTGTGGAGGCGAGTGCTCCTTCCGGCGTGAAGGGTAATTTTGATCTTTCTAAGCCGACGATGTGGCTTTTCGGGAATGAGGCGCAGGGCTTGAACGCTGAGGAGAAGGCAGCCGCTACGATGCGCGTGGCTGTTCCTGTCTATGGTTCGGCTGAGTCTTTGAATGTGGGTACGGCTGCTGCTGTGTGCCTGTATGCTTCGGCGATGGCTCAGCGTGGCGTGTCCCGCTAGTTTCTCGCTAGATTTTGGGCGGTTCACGGCTGCGGTGCAGCGGTGGGCCGCTTTAGCATCATAGGTTTTAGAGTTTTAATTTAGGGCTGAGAAAGGGAAATTATGTCTGCTCCTTCTGGTCATTCGGGTTCGGGCGCGATTATTGCCGCGCTGGGTGCGAACCTGGGTATTGCGGTGCTGAAGTTTTTGGCTTTTGCGCTGACTCGTTCTTCGTCGATGTTGGCGGAGGCTATTCACTCGGTGGCTGACTCGGGTAATCAGCTTCTGCTTCTTCTGGGCGGTCGCGCTTCGCAGAAGCAGGCTGATGAGGAACATCCGTTTGGTTATGGCCGTAACCGCTATATTTACGCGTTTATTGTTTCGATTATTATCTTTGCCCTGGGTGGCTTGTTCGCCCTGTATGAGGGTTATGAGAAGCTGCATGACCCGCACGGTATTACTGAGTGGCAGTGGGTTCCGGTGGCTGTTCTGGTGGGTTCGATCCTGCTGGAGGGTAATTCGTTCCGCGTGGCGGTGAAGGAGTCGCGTGAGCTGAAGGGCAAGCAGAGCTGGATGCGTTTCTTGCGTACTTCGAAGAACCCGGAGCTTCCGGTGCTTCTGCTGGAGGATGCGGGTGCGTTGCTGGGTCTGATTTTCGCGCTTTTTGGCGTGGGTATGACTCTGTTGACCGGTAATGGTCTGTGGGATGCGTTCGGCACCCTGGCTATTGGTGTGCTGCTGGTCTTTATTGCTGTGTTCCTTGCGGTGGAGATGAAGTCGCTGATTTTGGGTGAGGCTGCTTCGCCGGAGGATTTGGCGAAGATTCGTGCGGCGATTGAGGATGGCGATAGCGAGCGCATTATCCACATTAAGACTGTGCACCTGGGTCCTGAGGAGATTCTGGTGGCGGCAAAGATTCGTATTCATGATGCTGACACTGGTCGTGCGGTAGCTGATGAGATTGACGCGGCTGAGGTTCGTATTCGCGAGGCTGTTCCTGCGGCACGCATCATTTATTTGGAGCCGGATATTTTCCGGGCTTAGTTCTAGGAGATTTTTGTTATGACCGTTGAGATGATCGTTGATGGTTTGCTAAAGATTTTCGTTGGCCTGATCATTCTTTTGGTGTACCTGCGTCTGACTCACCGTTCTCAGGCGGGGCACCAGACCCCGATTGATACCATCGGTAACTTTGTCATCGGTGGTGTGTTCGGTGGCGTGTTGTACAGCAAGCAGATTAGCCTGTTCTACTTTGTCATCTACATGGTGTTTACGCTGTGCATGATTCAGCTGCTGAACGTGGCGACCACGAAGATTCGTTTTCTGCATATGGCGGTGCGTGAGCAGCGCGTGCCGGTCATTACGGATGGTGATATCGATATTAAGAGCTTCCAGCAGGCAGATGTGGTTCTTGATCCGATGCGCCTGATTGCTGACCTTCGTGCGCAGGGTATTTACGACCTGGAAGACATTGAGTTCGCTCAGATTGAGCCGAATGGTGTGCTGAGTGTGATTCGTAAGGGCGACGGTGTGCCGAACTTTGCTCTGATTGTGAAGGGTACCTTGGTCACTCGCGATATCGCGGATGCGCACAAGACCGAGGATTGGGTGTACCTGCAGTTGCGTGCGGCTGAGGTCGAACTTGAGGATGTCTTCCTCATGGAGTTCAAGAACGGTAACCGCCTGCTCATTCTGCTCAATGACGGCACTACTATTCGCCGTGAGGTGGCAGAAGCCTCGAATATGAATGATAAGGAAGAAGAGTGGCAGGAAGGCGTGGAGGACGCTCCTGAGCCGGAGGATACTGAGGATGCTAAGAAGGAAGTAGCGGAGCACGCTGCTGAAGATGCGCATCCGATGAAGGATTCTAAAGCGTAGAAGAAGGTAGAGAAAGATGAGTGAAGTGTCGCCCTCGTTTGAGGTTCAGGTGGTTGGCGCCGCCGTGGTTGATTCTTTGGAGGCTCCGACCCGTATGTTGGTGGCTCAGCGTTCTGAGCCGCAGACTGTTGCCGGCATGTGGGAGTTCCCGGGCGGTAAGGTCGAGCCGGGGGAGAGCTGCGAGCAGGCGCTGGTGCGTGAGCTGAAGGAGGAGCTGGGCGTGCAGGCGCGTTTGGGTGCTGAGGTGCCCGGCGCGTACCCGCAGGGCTGGCGTCTGAGCGAGCGTCTGGCGATGCGCGTGTTCTTTGCGGAGATTCTTTCGGGTACTCCGGATACTTTGGAAGATCACAGCGCTCTGCGGTGGATGCCGCTGCCGAAATCTAAGGATGACGCGCAGGCGTACGATGACCTGCTGGGTTTACCGTGGATTCCGGCGGATTTGCCGATTGTGGAAGCGCTCCTGCAGCAGCTGCAGGACACTGGCACTGGTGAGGCGTAGACCCAAGGTCTGACCTAACGCTCTGCGCTAGTTCGTTGCGAGGCTAATTCGCCGTTGTGTGACACATTCGCGGCGGTAACAGGATAAATTTTCTACATCTTTTTTGACGCTGTTTGAAGGCGGGATTCCCTGTGGGGAGTCCCGCCTTTATTCATATTTTGAGGGTGAATTATGCGCCAGGTGATTCTGACTTGCGTGTTTGTTGGGGTGTTTATTCAAAGTGCGTAAAGTTATGGCGACAGGTCGTGTCTAAGAGCCTGCATCGTAAAGATATAGGCGATTTTAGGCATGTGCAGCCCCACCATCTGGGATGCAATCTAGCGCCAATCACCGTATGTTTATTAGGTAAGAAAAAACTATCTAATTGGTGATACTGAGATGAACTTTTGGGGAGCCTTCCTCGGAAACTTTTTGATTGGTCTGCGCGAGGGCCTCGAAGCGGCACTGGTCGTAGGTATCCTCCTCGCCTACATCCGCAAAACGCAGCGCACCCACCTGCTGGCACCCATGTGGACCGGCGTCGGTGTGGCAGTCCTGCTGTCCCTCGGCTTTGGCGCTCTGCTGACCTTCGGTCCCCAAACCCTCACCTTCGAAGCGCAGGAAGCCATCGGCGGTTCCCTGTCCATCATTTCGGTTGGCTTCGTCACCTGGATGATTTTCTGGATGGCTGAAAACGCCCGCATGCTTTCTGCCGAGCTCAAGGGCAAGCTGGACGCTGTGCAGACCAGCGCCTGGGCTGTGGTTCTGCTGGCGGCGCTTTCCGTGGGCCGTGAAGGCCTGGAAACCACCCTGTTTATCTGGTCGGCTACCCGCACCGCCGGTCAGGAGGCGAACGCAACCCCCATGCTCGGCGCGCTGGTCGGTATCGCTATCGCCGTTGTGATGGCGTGGGGCATGATGCGCGGCATGATGCGCATTAACCTCTCCCGCTTCTTCACGATTACCGGCGCCTTCCTGGTCATTGTGGCGGCGGGCGTGCTCTCGTACGGTATACACGACCTGCAGGAGGCGGCTATCCTGCCGGGTCTGAACAACATCGCGTTCGAGTCCTACCGTTACATTGATCCGAGCGGTTTTGTGGGCACTCTGCTCAAGGCTGTATTCAACCTGTCCTCGACCACCACCTGGCTTGAGGCGGGCGCTTGGATTCTGTACGTGGGCATCGTGATGCCGCTGTTTATCCGTGCGCAGCGCCCGGGTCTGAAGGCATCGGCTAAGAAGCTGGAAACCGAAAAGGCTGCAGCCTAATAGCCGGCATCCTCAACCGAAACTAGCCTCCACTTTTTGAGGGAAGGCACCCCTAGATTTTTTGCGGAAATGACTGGCCGCGAACCCTAACTATTCATACATTCACCCTTCACGGGACCATACATAACATACATAAGGAGAACCAATGCGTAAGACTCTCGCCTCCGCTGGTGCACTGCTGTCGGTTGGTGCGCTCGCCCTGACCGGCTGCACCCCCAATACCCAGGCTTCGTCCTCATCCTCTGCTTCGGGCACTGCGTCTTCTGATGGCGTCATTAACGTGACCGCAACCGATACCGCCTGCAACCTGTCGGTCACCACCACCAAGGCTGGCACCGTGACTTTCAAGGTCAAGAACGAGGGCACCAAGGTCAACGAGTTCTATGTGCTTGGCTCTGACGGTCTGCGCATTATCTCCGAGGTGGAGAACATTGGTCCGAACCTCAGCCGCGACCTGACCGTGGAACTGAGCGAGGGTAGCTACAAGACTGCCTGCAAGCCCGGCATGGTTGGTGATGGTATTCAGGGTGATTTCACCGTGACCAAGAACGAGAACGCAACCGCCCTCTCCGCTGATGAGCAGGCTCTGCGTGACACCGCTGTTTCCCAGTACACCGCCTACGTCAAGGATCAGGTGGAGTCTCTGAAGACCAAGACTGAACAGTTCGCTGAGCTCTACACCGCCGGCAAGGTAGAAGAAGCGAAGGCGCTGTACTCCTCCGCGCGCCTGCACTACGAACGCATTGAGCCGGTCGCTGAGTCCTTCGGTGACCTGGACCCCGCACTGGATGCACGTGAAGCAGACGTGGAAGAGGGCAAGGAATGGACCGGCTGGCACAAGATTGAGAAGGACCTGTGGCAGCCTACCGCTGAGAAGAACGGCGGCAAGGAGTACACTCCGCTGACTGAGCAGGAGCGCGCAGAGCTGGCGAAGAAGCTCGTTGAGGACACCCAGAAGCTCTACGACGAGGTTCACTCCTCCGAGTTCAAGCTTGAGGCATTCCAGATTTCTAACGGCGCTAAGGAACTGCTCGACGAGGTGGTAAACACCAAGATCAGCGGTGAGGAAGAGATTTGGTCGCACACTGACCTCTCGGACTTCCAGGGCAACATTGATGGTGCTCGCGTGGCGTATGAGGACGTTCTGCCGATTCTGAAGCAGAAGGACCCGAAGCTGGCTGAGGACATCGCGAAGAAGCTCGACGTCGTTCAGAAGCTGCTCGACAAGTACAAGAAGGGCGATAGCTTCGCTGCGTACGATGAGCTGACCAAGGAGCAGGTGCGCGAGCTGTCCGATGCTGTTGAAGCTCTGTCTGAGCCGGTTTCGAAGATGACTGAGGTTGTGACTGGCGCGGGTACTAAGTAGTATCCTGCCGACGCTCACCTGCCGCGGTATGTGATATCCGCGGGGCTTGCCGGGTGGGGACTACGGTTGATTCGTGTCTCCACCCGGCTCAGGTGCATTCTTCATGCAGGGCGCATATAGCCGCTGCATTCTTCAATCATTCACACATCACACGAAAGGCCTTCCCATGCCTACCGAATCCAACCACCACACTCCGGAAGTAGCCCCCGACGCTAAGCCTGCTGGCACCTCCCGCCGCGGTGCGCTCGGCGCCGCACTGGCGGGTGCCGGTGCTCTGGGCGCCCTCGGCGCGCTCGTCGGATGCTCCTCTAACTCCAGTGCGCAGGCTTCTGCGAGCGCTTCCTCGACTGCCGCGAAGGATTCCCACTCGTTCTACGGTGAGCATCAGAGCGGCATTTCGACTGCGGTTCAGGACCGCATGTATTTTGCGGCGCTGAACCTGAAGACTACCGACCGTGACGAAATCCAGTCCCTGTTCAAGGAATGGAGCGCCGCTGCTGCGAAGCTGCAGGCGGGCGAGCTGGTGGGGGAGGACCGCTCCTATGAGGCGCCTCCTAAGGACACCGGCGAGGCGATGGACCTGTCCGCCGCGAACCTGACCCTCACCTTTGGTCTGGGCCGTAGCTTCTTCGTTGACGATGAGGGCAAGGACCGCTTCGGCTTTGCTTCTAAGCTCCCGGAGGCACTGGTCCGCATCCCTCATATGACCGGTGATGCGCTGGAAGAAAAGCGAAGCAACGGCGATATCTGCATTCAGGCGTGTGCGGATGACCCACAGGTGGCGTTCCACGCGATTCGTAACCTGATTCGTATTGCTGGCGGTCGTGCCGTGGTGGCGTGGAACCAGCAGGGTTTCGGCCGTACCTCTTCGACCTCGACGAGCCAGGTGACGGCGCGTAACCTGTTCGGTTTCAAGGACGGCACGAATAATCTGAAGGTGGAGAGCCCGAACCTGCTGAAGAAGCACGTGTGGACTTCCTCTGAGAATTCGGCGAATAGCCCGGCGTGGATGGAGGGCGGCAGCTACCTGGCTGCTCGCCGTATCCGCATGAATATTGAGACGTGGGACCGCACCCGTCTGCGCGAGCAGGAGGAGATTGTAGGTCGTACGAAGGTGACTGGTGCGCCGCTGTCCGGTGGTGACGAGTTCACGGCTCCTAATTTTTCGGAGAAGGGTCGCTCGGGTCCTCTGATTCCGGCAGACTCTCATATGCGTCTGATGCATCCTGATCAGAATCAGGGTGTGCAGATGTTGCGCCGCGGCTTCAACTACACGGATGGTACTGATGAGCTGGGCCGCCTGGATGCTGGTTTGTTCTTCATCGCGTATGTGTGCGATCCGCGCACGCATTTTATTCCGATGCTGAGCACGATGACTTCTTCGGATGCTTTGAGTGAGTATCTGCGTCATACCGGTAGTGCGCTGTTTGCGGTGCCGCCGGGTGTGAAGGATGAGAACGACTACATCTGTTCGGGTCTTTTCAGCTAGTGGGTGTGTGGAACTAGCGCCTGCTTGGGCTTGCTGAGCGGCGTGTTTGTGTTGTTGAAAGCAGGAGGTGGTGTCACCTCCTGCTTTCTCTTGTTGAGGCGTGTGCAGCCGCTATTTTGCGGGTGTTGGGGGTGCTTGGGTTGTCTCTTTGTGGGTTTTTGTTGGGGAGGGGATTTTGTCATATATGGGTTCGACACGGATACATACTTTGGAAACCTTCCGGTAGGCGGGTAGTATTGAGGGAGAAATCACATACGTATTGGGAGACAATGATGACTGCTCAACCCCCGTTTGATCCGGGTGCCTACCGCTCCGACGCGGTTCCCTCGGACACTCAAGCTATTTATATTCAGGAAGGCGGCGCTGAGCCGCGCGGAATTCTGTTCCACTCGCCGACCAAGCACCCGAAGATTCTGCGTCTGCAGGAGATTATGATTGTCTCCGCACTGCTCTGCTTGATCCACGGTGTTATTTCCGCGTTCGCACCGGATAACCTGTCCCCTCTGAAGGGTTTGCCGGAGGTCGGCGTTGCAGGCGGTATCGGCCTGCTGGTTGTTTCTGCGGTTGTGTACATCTGGGTCTACTTCACGATTCAGAAGGGCAGGCGTCTGGGCCTGACTGTTGGTCTGATTTTTGCGATTCTGGGTGCGTTCGTGGCGATTTTGTCTCTGATTGGTAATGTCATTGACGCTCAGCGCTACGGCTTCGTGCCTCTGTACGCGGCATGGTTCATTGCGAACGTGCTGTGGATTCGTGCTTCTTTTGACCCGGCTGTGAAGCAGGCTCTGAAGTAGAAGTACCCTCTTCAACCCTGTTGTTGAAAAGATATACTCTAGAACGCCCGGATGGACTATCCGGGCGTTCTGCTGTTTGCGCTTGCCTCTCTGGTCTAAAATAGATAGGATATGCGCCCGTCGCCTTCCCCCTGTTCCGCACCCTGTGCGGGTAGCCGGGGGAGAGCAGATGGTGCTGCCTAAGGTGTATAACGAGCCAGCCGGTATAGTGCCGGTGGTATGCAGAGAAGAGTGACAATGACCGATTCCGTGCAGGAACACGAGGGTCTTAACGGCCCGGCTCAGGTTCTCGCCCGCATTGCGCAGGTTCTGGAGGAGAACCCCGAGAACGGTTTGGACGCTATCCGTGAGGCTTTTGAGGCTGAGCGTGAGCGCGCCCGCCAGGAGATTCGCGAGAAGGCTAAGGACTTTGACAGCCTCAAGGAGGTGCGCCTGAGCTTCTTCGGTGAGAAGGGCATCATGAGCATCGCGAACCGTCAGATGCGTGATCTTCAGAACCAGCACAAGGGCCCGGTGGGTAAGCTGATGGGTCAGGCTCGTGCGGCTCTGACTGAGGCTATTGAGGCTCGTACCGCTGAGCTGGAGGCTGAGCGTGAGGCTCGCATCCTGGCTGAGGAGGCTGTGGATGTTTCGGCTGCGTCGCCTCGCCGTTCTCTGGGTGGCCGCCACCCGATTGCTCTGATGCAGGAGCGCCTGACCGATATTTTCGTTGGTATGGGTTGGGAAGTTGCTGACGGCCCGGAGCTGGAGTCTGAGTGGTACAACTTTGACGCTCTGAACATTAAGCCGGATCACCCGGCACGCGAAATGCAGGACACTTTCTACGTTGAGCCGAAGAACGCTCACCTGCTGCTGCGCACCCACACGTCGCCGGTGCAGATGCGCTCGCTGCTTTCTCGCGAGTTGCCGCTGTACATTGTGTGCCCCGGCCAGGTGTACCGCACCGATGAGCTGGACGCGACCCATACTCCGGTCTTCCACCAGATTGAGGGCCTTGCGGTGGATAAGGGCCTGACCATGGCTGATCTGAAGGGCACCCTGGAGTACATGGCACGCGCCATGTTCGGTGAGGACGCTAAGATTCGCCTGCGCCCGAACTTCTTCCCGTTCACTGAGCCTTCCGCTGAGCTGGATTTGTGGCACCCGAACGCTAAGGGCGGCCCGCAGTGGATTGAGTGGGGCGGTTGCGGCATGGTGAACCCCAACGTTTTGCGTGCTGCGGGTATTGATCCTGAGGAGTACTCGGGCTTCGCTTTCGGTATGGGTATTGAACGTACCCTCATGTTCCGTAACAACGTCGCTGACATGCATGACATGGTTGAAGGCGACATCCGTTTCTCTGAGCAGTTCGGGATGGAGATCTAAATTATGCGTGTACCCCTGTCATGGCTGCGCGAGTTCGTGCCTGTAGCTGAGGATGCTTCGGCTGAAGATTTGATGGCAACCCTGGTGAAGGTTGGCCTGGAAGAAGAAGACGTTCACCGCCCCTCTGATGAGCTGTCCGGACCAATTGTGGTTGGCCAGGTGCTCTCTATGGAGCCGGAGACTCACTCTAACGGCAAGACCGTGAACTGGTGCCAGGTGCGTGTGGTTCCGGAGGGCCAGGAGCAGACTCTGACCGGTAAGGGCATTGAGCCTTCCGGCGTTCAGGGCATTATTTGTGGTGCCCACAATTTCAAGCCCGGCGACAAGGTTGTTGTGACCCTGCCCGGCGCTGTTCTGCCCGGTGGTTTCGCGATTACTGCCCGTAAGACTTACGGTCACAAGTCGGCTGGCATGATTGCTTCGACTCGTGAGCTGGGTATTGGCGATGATCACGGCGGCATCCTGGTGCTTTCGACCCTGGGCCTGGACCCGGAGCTTGGCACCGATGCGATGGAGCTGCTGGGCCTGTACGATCAGGCTGCCGAGGTGAACGTGACTCCGGACCGCGGTTACGCGTTCTCTCTGCGCGGTATCGCTCGCGAGTGGTGCCACGCTACCGGTTCTTCCTTTGAGGATTTTGTGCTGGCGTACGGCGAGCGCGCCCCGGAGGCGAACGAGTCCGGTCACCCGGTTTCTCTGCGTGATGACGCCCCGATTCACGGTAACCCGGGCTGCACTCGCTTCGTGATGCGTGAGGTGTCGGGCGTGAAGGCGGACGCGCCGGTTCCGACCTGGATGTCTTCGCGTCTGCGTCTGGCGGGTGTGCGCTCGCTGTCGCTGCCGGTGGATATTTCGAACTACGTGATGCTGGAGACCGGTCAGCCGCTGCACTTCTACGATGCTGACAAGGTTCAGGGTGAGATTGTGGTGCGTCGCGCCGCTGCTGGCGAGAAGCTGGTGACCCTGGACGGTGTTGAGCGTACTCTGCACCCCGAGGATATTGTTATTGCTGATGATTCCGGCGTGATTGGTCTTGCCGGTGTGATGGGTGGCGCCTCGACTGAGGTGACCGATTCGACCACCCGCATTCTGGTGGAGTCTGCTCGTTTTGATGAGGTGTCGGTGGCTCGTACTGCTCGCCGTCACAAGCTGATTTCTGAGTCTTCGAAGCGTTTTGAGCGTGGCGTGGATCCGCAGATTCAGGCAGCGGCTGCTCAGCGTGCGGTTGAGCTGCTGGTTGAGCTGGCTGGCGCTCAGGTTGAGCCGGGCGTGACCGACGTGTCCCTGGGCTACGAGCCGGTCGTGATTGACCTGCCCGCTGATTACACTGCTGGTCGTATTGGCGTGGATTACTCGCCGGAGCAGATTGAGTCTTGCCTGCGTGAGATTGGCTGCTCGGTGGAGCGTACCGAGTCTGGTTACGCGGTGACTGTCCCGTCGTGGCGTACTGACCTGCGTGCGAAGGAGGACCTGACTGAGGAAATCGCACGTATTGACGGTTACGAGAACATCCCCTCGACTCTGCCGGTGGCTCCTGCGGGTCGCGGTTACACTCCGGAGCAGGCGGGTAAGCGTCGTGCGCTGAACGCGCTGGCGGCTTCGGGCCTGACTGAGGTTTTCGCGTACCCCTTCGTGTCGGCTGATGCGAACAACCTGTGGTCGGCTCCGTGGGTGAGCACCCCTGAGAACCCGGTGACTGAGGTTCCTTCGGTTCGCCTGGAGAACCCGATTTCTTCGGCTGAGGGCTGGATGCGCCGCTCGCTGCTGCCGGGCCTGGTTGAGGTTCTGAAGCGTAACCTGTCTCGCGGTTTCAAGAACCTGGCTATTTTTGAGGCGGGTCACGTGTTCATCCCGGGTGAGCAGCTGGGTTCGGAGTCTATTCCGCCGCTGGGTGCTCGTCCTTCGGATGAGGTTCTGGCTGATTTGAATGCCGGTATTCCGCATCAGCCCACTTTCATTGCTGGCCTGTTTGCAGGTACTGAGCATGAGGTGATGCCCGGCGCTACTCCGCGCGCTTACGATTGGCGTGACGCCCTGGACGCTGTGCGTCTGGTCGCTGACGCTGTTTCGGCTGAGATTCAGATGCGTAACGGTGTGCATACTGCATTCCACCCGGGCCGTGTGGCTGAGGTTCTGAACGCTGCCGGTGAGCGTGTTGGTTTCGCTGGTGAGCTGCACCCGAAGCTTCTGCAGGAGCTGAACCTGCCTGAGCGTACCTGCGCGTTTGAGCTGGATTTCTCGGCGCTGTTTGCTGGTCGTGTTGAGGCGCGTCAGGCTACTCCGGTGCTGACTTTCCCGGCTGCTACTCAGGACGTGGCGCTTCTGGTGGACCGCGATCTGCCTGCTTCTGAGGTGGAGCGTGTTCTGCGTGAGGGCGCTGGCGAGCTGCTGGAGGACATCCGCGTCTTTGATGATTACCGCGGTGTCGGTATTGATGAGTCGAAGAAGTCTTTGGCGTTTGCTCTGCGTTTCCGCGCACCGGATCGTACGCTGACTGCTGATGAGGCGTCGGCTGCTCGTGAGGCTGCTGTGGCTGCGACTGTTGAGCAGCTGGGTGCGGAACCGCGTGTCTAACCGGGTCTAACCCTATGGCGTAACGCCTAGTGCTGACGGGGTGGGAGTTGTTGGCTCCCACCCCGTAGCTTTTGGCGTTGCGTGGTGGGTTTACCTGTTGGGCTGGTTTATGAAGCGTTGATAAGCGCTTTCAGTGGTGAACTCATGTGGTTATGGGTACCCTAGAAGATAGATGAAGTGAGGGAGAGAGTAATGGCTAATCGAGAGAACTCGCGCGAACAGGATGAGCTGTCGCAGTCTGAGGTCGAAGAAACCTACTTTGAGGATTCTCAATACGATGACTCTGAGTATGAAGATTCTGAGTATGAGGAGTACGACGAGTACGAGGATTACGATGATGAGGAAGAGAACTCCTCTCTTTTCGCGATGAGTGAGGAAGAGCTGGATGACCGTCCGGGTGTGAACTGGCTGTCGGTTCTTTCTGCTGTCGTTGCGGTTATTCTTTCCATTGTTTTGGCTATTGCGGGTGTCCGCGCGTTTGCGTCGGTGAATAATAACGCCGAGTATGCCGGTAAGAGCTGGGTCATTCAGGGTACCTACCAGGATTTGACTCCTGACCTGATTACGAAGGGTAATGTGGCTCGTTATAAGGGCAACCTGCCTGCTGATGACGCGCTGAATGGTAAGACGTATGTGTCGAACCTGAAGGATAAGTATCAGGTGACTTCGGGCGCTCCGATTGAGTTCCGAGGTTCGCAGACTGGTGATGTTCCCTCGGAGTTCCCGCGTGAGGTGGATGGCCTGTTGGTGGAAAAGGACGGCATTCTTGAGGTCGTCTACACCGCTGAGAAGGGCACGTTGAAGCCTGTGACTGAGGACAGCGTGAATGCTGAGCGTTTTACCGGTATCGCAAGTATTGTTGGTGCGGTGCTGGTGCTTCTGCTGGGTATGGGTTTTGCTGTGTGGCTGAACCGCCGTTCGCGCGATGTCGAGTATGAGGACCTGGACGGTCTGGTGGAGGACGAGCGCTAGGCGTTCTGAATCTTGAGGATTGGCCGGTTGACGTTTTGTTGAGGGAGCCTGTTTCTGGCGCACGTGGTGTTGCTGGAGGCGGGCTCCTTTTTCGCGCTCGCCTACCGGAAAGTCTCTTGACCGGCGCAACGCGCCAGCCCACAATGTTCTTGCACGCTATGCATTCATTGCGAGGTTATGCGCCCGAATGTGTAGATACACGCTACATTCGCGGCGTTTAGTGTGACAGCTGGTGAGATAAACCCTGAAAATTCCCCCATATCTTGGAATAATCCATATTTGATGCGCATATTTATGTGCATATGTATTATCTTGGGTAGTAAAGAATGTTGCGCTGCGCCACCGTTGGGCAGCTCCGTTCTGAATTCGTGATTGGCACCGTAGGAAGAAGAGATATTATGCCTTTCCCCTCGACCAAGATCGCGCGTCAGGCACGCATCGTTGAATTGCTGCAGACCCGACGTATCCGCTCCCAGGCTGAACTGGCGCAGTACCTGACCGATGATGGTATGAAGGTTACTCAGGCGACCCTTTCCCGTGATCTTGTTGAAATTGGCGCTGAGCGCATCCGTGATGAAGGCGCCGGCTTGATTTATGCTGTGCCGAATTACCCTGCTCGTCGTGGCGGCGGCACTGCACCTGATGCCCGTATGATTTCCCTGTTTAAGGAGCTGCTGATTACCGCTGAGGGTTCGGCGAATATTACGGTTCTGCGTACTCCTCCGGGTGCTGCGCAGTTCTTGGCTTCGTCTATTGATCAGGGCGGTCTTGAAGCGATTATGGGCACTATTGCCGGTGACGATACGGTAATAGTGATTACTCGTGACCCCAATGGTGGGGCTGCGCTTGCCGAGAGCTTCTTGGATTGGTCTGCTGCTCAGTAGTAGTTGGGGCGTATCTTGCGCTGTTCTTCTGATGTTTCGGGGGAACGGTTGAAGGTACGCCCTTCTGCTGTCTTCGGGCTCTTTTTGCGGGCTTCTAGCTCGGCTTCTCTTTTTCTAGATATACCGATTTTTCTGTGGTGAGAGTTTTCTATCATGTCTGAAATGCACGATTCAGCGAACAATATTGCCTACCTTTTGGCGGAGGCTGCTTCCGGTTCTGGTTCTGGTTCTGGTTCTGGTTCCGGTTCCGGTTCTGATTCTGGGGCTAAGGCGGCTTTGGCGATTCCGGCTTCTGACTCTGCTGATGTGCAGGTGGTGAGCTACACGCAGTTGGCGTCTGCGGCCGCGCAGGTTCAGCGTCATGTGGCGGCGCTCGGTGTTGAGCGTGGTGACCGTGTGGCGTTGTCTATGCCGAACGTGGCGTTGATGCCGGCGTTGTATTACGGCATTGTGGCTGCGGGTGCGATTTGTGTTCCGTTGAATCCGCTGTTGTCGGGTGCTGAGCTGGAGTATCATCTGCGCGATAGCGGGGCGAAGGTGCTTTTTGCTTTTGCGGGTACTCGTCTGGCGTCGGAGGCACTCTCGACGGTGCCGGTGAAGAACGGTTCGGTTCGTTGCGAGATTTTCACCGGGGGAGAGGGTTCACCGGTGGCTCCTTTTGATGCACCTGCCGATAGTGCGCTGTCAGCTGCTGTTCTAGAGCCTGTCCCGGTGGCGGCGAGTGATCCGGCGATTATTCTCTACACTTCGGGTACGACGGGCAAACCTAAGGGGGCGACGCTGACTCACGCGAATATCCTCTCGAATGCTCGTAGCTGCGTGAGCGTTTTTGGTTTCACCGCTGAGGACGTCATTTTTGGTGGTCTTCCGCTGTTCCATGCGTTTGGTCAGACGGTGTCGATGAACGCGGCGTTTGCGGCGTCGGCTACGGTGGCTTTGCTACCTCGTTTTACCTCTGATGGCGCGCTGAATCTGATGGAGCGTGCCGGGGTGTCGGTGTTGGCTGCGGTCCCGAGCATGTATGTGTCGTTGGCGGCGGCGCTGGAGGCTGAGCCTGAGCGTGCGCGCTCGCTGCGTGGTCGCATCCGTTTCGGTATTTCGGGTGGTTCGCCGCTGCCTGCGCCGGTGCATTCTGCGTTGAAAACGCTGATTGAGTGCCCAGTGTATGAGGGCTACGGTTTGAGTGAGACTTCGCCGGTGGTTTCGTTTAATCAGGCGGAGTTTGGCATGGTGCTCGGTTCGGTGGGTCGTGTGCTGCCGGGCGTGCAGGTGCAGGTGCGTTGCCCGCAGGGTTCCGAGTGTGCGCCGGGTGTGAGCGGTCAGCTGTGGGTACGCGGCGAGAACGTGATGGCTGGCTACTGGAATAATCCTGCGGCTACTGCTGAGGTTTTTGATGGCGAGTGGTTTGCGACCGGCGACGTTGCTCGTGTTGATGAGCAGGGCAATATTTTTATTGTGGACCGTATTAAGGACATGGTTCTGCGTAACGGCTATTCGGTGTATCCGCGTGAGATTGAGGATATTCTCTATACCCATGAGCAGGTGCAGTCGGTAGCTGTGTTGGGCGTGCCGGATGAGCGTGTGGGCGAGGAGGTTGTCGCCGTGGTCAAGCCGCGTCCGGGTGCTGATGAGGGTGTGCTGCAGGCGGAGTTGAATGCGTTGGCGCGCACTCGTTTGGCGGCGTATAAGTATCCTCGCCGCTACGTGATGGTGGAGAGCATGCCGCTGGGGCCGACCGGCAAGATTCTTAAGCGTGACTTGCGGGTTGTGATTCAGCGGGGCTAATCCCGGCAGATGGTTCTTATCTCTCATCTGAGGACAAGAGCGGGTGAAGAGGGTAGAATTTTGTAGGCGGCTTCTACCGCGTTATTGTTCCCGGGCGTTTTTTCCGGGGCTATCCCCTTCACGAAAGAGAGAGCATGAGCGTTCCCGCTTCTGAGGCTTCGCGAACCCCTATTGAGCAGTTGATTCCGACTGCTTGCGCTACGATTCCGAATTACCCGCACGAGGGTATCCTCTTTTACGATGTGACCACTCTCTTCGCTAATGCTGAGGTGTTCAAGGCGTGCATTGATGAGCTGGCTACTCGTTTTGAGGGTCAGTTTGATGTGGTGGCTGGTGTTGAGGCTCGCGGTTTCTTGCTTGCTTCTGCGCTCGCGTACGCTACCGGCACCGGCATTATGACGGTTCGTAAGGCGGGTAAGCTTCCGCGTGAGACGTACCGTGAGGAGTATGCGCTGGAGTACGGTAGCGCGGCAATTGAGATTCACTGTAATGATTTCGCGCCGGGCACTCGTGTTCTTCTGCTGGATGATCTGCTGGCGACTGGCGGTACCCTGGTGGCTGCCGCGAAGCTTGTGGAGCGCGCGAACCTGAAGGTTGCCGGCGTTGGCGCTCTTCTGGAGCTGGAGGGTCTGGGTGGTCGTGAGGCGCTGGACGGTTACCGTCTTGAGACGCTGAGCTTGGTGTCTGAGTACCCGCTACCGTCGAAGTAGTTTTATAGAGTTTGAGGCTTACCGCCCTTAGGGTGCGTGCGGCTGATATTGATGTGGGGTGCCCCGCCGGTTGAGCCGGTGGGGCACTTTTCTGTGGGGGTAATATTTCTGCCCTTCGGAGCCTGTCCTGTAAAATAGTGACCCGTATTTTTGGGTGCCTGTCGCACCCTGTCTTTGAGACACCATAGGTTTAAGGAGCTTACGTGTCATCTGAATCTTTACCCCAGCAGTCTGCTGATTCTTCGGCGGCTGAGAAGCTGTTTGCTGAGCAGATGGCTGCGGAGCGTGAGTATGTTGCTCGCGTGTATGCTCGCCTGGATGAGCTCCGCGAGGAGACGGCTGAGAAGCTGGCTGCTGTGCGTAAGAATCAGGCGGTGGGCGGTCATCAGAACCGTTCGGAGCGTGACTCTTTTGCTACTCACTATGAGGATCGTTTGGCGCAGCTGAATGCTGTGGATTCTCGTCTGACCTTTGGTCGCCTGGATATGGACCGTGAGGGCGCTGATGCGGTGCGTTATATCGGTCGTATTGGTATTACGGATAGCAATCAGCAGCGTCTGCTGATGGACTGGCGTGCCCCGGAGGCGGGTACGTTCTATCAGGCGACTGCGTTCCAGCCGATGGGTGTGCGCCGCCGCCGTCACCTGATGCTTGAGGGCCGTACTGTCGTCAATATTGAGGATGAGGTCTTCGATTCGGAGATGCTGCAGGATGAGGATTCCCTTCACGGTGAGGGTGCTCTGCTGGCGGCGTTGAATAAGAAGCGTACCGGCCGCATGGGCGATATTGTGGCGACGATTCAGGCTGAGCAGGATGCGATTATCCGCTCGGAGCTGCCGGGTGTGCGCGTGGTGCAGGGTGGTCCCGGTACCGGTAAGACCGCTGTGGCGCTGCATCGTGCGGCGTATCTGCTGTACACGAACCGTGAGCGCCTGTCGAAGGCTGGCGTGCTGGTGGTTGGTCCGTCGAATTCGTTCATGTGGTACATCGAGCGTGTGCTTCCGTCGCTGGGCGAGACCGGCGTGGTGATGTCTTCGTTGGCGACCCTGTACCCGGGTCTGCGTGCTGTGCCTGAGAAGGACCGCGCGGTTGCCGCGTTGAAGGGCGATTTGCGCATGGTGAAGGTTATTAAACGTGCGGTGGCGGATCGTCAGAAGGTGCCGGCTCAGGTTCAGCGTCTGAATGTTGAGGGTACTGATGTTGAGCTGACTCCGGAGATGGTTCGTTCGGCTCGTTCTCGTGCTCGTTCGACGGGCAAGCCGCATAATGAGGCTCGTGAGACGTTCGTGAAGATTCTGTTGAAGGAGCTGACCGCGAAGCTGGATGATCAGCTGAACCGTGCGGCGGGTCGTGTGGTGGAGCGTCCGTATCTGCAAGATGATGTGCGTGCTTCGATGGATGTGCGCCGTGCCTTGAACCTGGCGTGGATGCCGCTGTCGCCGGAGACTCTGTTGCGCTCGCTGTTTTCGAAGCCGCACTATCTGGAGTCTGCGACTCGTGAGTTGTCGAAGGCTGAGCGTGAGCTGCTGGCTCGCCCGGCGGATGCCCCCTTCACGGAGGCTGATGTTCCTCTGCTGGATGAGGCTGCTGAGCTTTTGGGTGATTTTTCGAAGGTGACCGGTGCGGCTGCTGCGGCTCGTGCTGCGGCGGAGCATCGTGCGAACCTTGAGAATGCGGCGAAGGCTTTGGAGAATGTTCACCAGTCGCTGGAGGATATTGGCGCTGATGGCGTGATTACTCCTGAGCAGATTGCGATGATGAATGAGGTTCGTGGCGAGCGTATGACTGCTGCGGCTGCGGCGTCTGCTGATCGTACGTGGGCGTATGGCCATATTGTGGTGGATGAGGCCCAGGAGCTCTCGCCCATGCAGTGGCGTTTGCTGATGCGTCGTTGCCCGATGAAGTCGTTTACGATTGTGGGCGATATTGCACAGGCCTCTTCTGCTGCGGCTGCTTCGTCGTGGTCGCAGGCGTTGGAGCCGTTTGTGGGTGAGCGTTTCACTCTGGAGGAGCTGACGATTAATTACCGTACTCCGGCTCAGATTGCTGAGGCAGCGGTATCGGTTGCTCAGGCTGCTGGTTATGAGGTGTCTGCACCTCGTGCGGTGCGTGAGGGCCAGTGGCCTCCGCTGGTTCATGAGGTTGCCGCCGAGTCTGTTGTGGAGCAGACCGTGTCCGTGGTCAGCGAGGAAGTCGCTCATTCGGGCGGCGCTCTGATTGGTGTGGTGTGCCCGCCGAGCCTGTATGTTCAGACGGCTCAGGCCGTGGCTCGTGCTCATGCTGATCGTACGGGTACCGCGCAGACTGCGTTGGAGAATCAGGTGCTGGTTCTGACTCCGTGGGAGGCGAAGGGCCTTGAGTTTGATGTTGTGGTGATTGTTGAGCCGCAGCAGCTGATCGATGATGCTGATGGTGCTGTGGGTGACTTGTACGTGTCGATGACTCGTCCGACTCAGCGCCTGCACATGGTGGGTTCGCGGATGCCCGCGGGTCTGTAGCTCTGTAGTACCTTTCTTGTTATTTCTTTGAGCCGGTGCCGCACCGGTTTGGGCGCTCGCCTGGGTTTTTCTGAGCGTTTGTGCCGGTGCGGTGCTAGGCTTGTTACATATTTTGTTCGAGCGCCTTCGGGCGTTGTTACCTTGTGAATGGGAGAAGCATGTCTGCCGAGATCCTCAACGCGCAGCATAATGACGATACCTTCGAGAATATTTGGCAGGAGCTGAAGTGGCGCGGCCTGGTGCACGTGAGCACTGATGAGGCTGCTCTGGAGAAGGCGCTGAGCGAGGAGAGCCTGACTTTCTATACGGGTTATGATCCGACTGCGGCTTCTTTGCACCTGGGTCACCTGGTGCAGCTGCTGGTGATGCGTCGTCTGCAGCTGGCCGGTCACAAGCCGCTGGGTCTGGTGGGTGGTTTCACCGGTTTGATTGGTGATCCGCGTCAGACGTCTGAGCGTGTGCTGAACTCTCCTGAGGTTGTTGCTGAGTGGGTTAAGTCTCTGCGTGCTCAGATTGAGCGTTTCCTCTCTTTCGAGGGTGAGAATGCAGCCCGCATGGTGAATAACTTGGACTGGAGCGGTCAGATGTCTGCTCTGCAGCTGCTACGCGATGTTGGTAAGCACTTCCGCGTGGGCACCATGGTGAAGAAGGAGATTGTTGCGAAGCGCCTGAACTCTGATGAGGGCATTTCGTACACCGAGTTTTCGTATCAGATTCTGCAGGGCTTGGACTTCTTGGAGCTGAACCGTCGTTTCGGTTGTACTCTGCAGACCGGTGGTTCTGATCAGTGGGGTAACCTGACCAGCGGTACCGAGCTGATTCGTAAGGTGGAGGGTAAGAGCGTTCACGCTATTGGTACCCCGCTGATTACTAACTCTGATGGCACTAAGTTCGGTAAGAGCGAGGGTAACGCTATTTGGCTGAACCCGCAGATGTGCTCGCCGTACGCTTTCTACCAGTTCTGGCTGAACACTGCGGATGCGGATGTGCTGGATCGCCTGAAGGTGTTCACTTTCTTGACTCGTGCTGAGATTGCTGAGTTTGCGGAGAAGGTTGAGAAGGAGCCGTTTAAGCGTGAGGCTCAGAAGACTCTGGCGTACCTGGTGACTTCGCTGGTTCACGGTACTGAGGCTACTGATCAGGCTGTGGCTGCTTCGGAGGCTTTGTTTGGTAAGGGCGATTTCGCTGCTCTGGATGAGGCTACCTTGGAGTCTGTGGTTGCTGAGCTTCCTTCGGCTAAGCTGTCCGAGGACCGTCTGGACATGATTTCTGTTCTGACTGAGCTGGGCTTTGCGAAGTCTAACTCTGAGGCTCGTCGCATTCTGAAGGAGGGCGGCGCTTCGGTGAACGGCGTGAAGGTTCAGGGCGAGGACGCAGCTATTTCTAAGGATGATCTGCTGCACGGTCGTTTTGCGATGGTTCGCCGTGGCAAGAAGAACCAGGGCGCTGTAGAGCTTGTTTAGTCTTTTCTGACTTTCTCTATACATATAGAGGGGGAGGGGATCTTCTCTGCTGAGTGTTCGGTACTGAATGTTCGGTGGGGGAGTGCCCCTCCTTTTCTGTTCCCTATATACATTCCCTATATACACAGAGCCCCTCCGTCAGGAGGGGCTCTTCTTGTATCGCTCTGCTGCCCTCTGGCTCTGGGGTTTCTTGGTTTGTCTTTGTTGGCGAGGGCTTTGGGCGCCTTTCGACCCTGTTTTGGGGCTCCCGAAAGGGGAATTCGCAGATTTTTGAGGTTTTTTGGAAGTTTTTTGAAGATTTTTTAGTACCCATAAAACGCACTGACCAGGTAGTTTAGTGTCTGGAAGGGTGTTTGAGACCCTTTCAAGGCCCCACTTGTGGTCTACTTCACCCTATTTCG
>ERZ1036435.96-NODE-96-length-83322-cov-12.084211_pt1 | contig 83322 bp, 43 predicted proteins | sample MGYA00514223_ERZ1036435 | MGnify/ENA primary metagenome ERZ1036435 (study PRJEB33795, sample SAMN09464927) | human gut metagenome | host: Homo sapiens | place: USA: Stanford, California | collected 2016-08 | study: EMG produced TPA metagenomics assembly of the...
AAACTGGAGCAGCTTGAGTCTTGGTGGTAGCTTGGATTTGACCGTCACCGATTTGGGAAACTGGAGCAGCTTGAGTCTTGGTAGCGGCTTGGACTTGACCGTCACCGATTTGAGAGACAGCTCTCTTAGCGACAGAGGAAGAAGTGGCAATTGGTTGAACGGCAATACCGAAAGTAGAGGAGTAGTCAGTTAGACCACCCTTGTAAGTACCAGATGGGGTCAAAGTGGACCATGGGTTACCTGGAACGTAAGCGGCCAAACCGGAAGAGGCCAATAGAGCAGTGGCAGCGAGGGACTTCTTGTATTGCATTATAAGTATGGGAATATAAAGATAATTTCTTTTTTTATTGGTTGATTTATGTATGAATTGTAATGACAGAATCGAAAACAGAAAATGAATTGAAATCAGAAAGAAAACCTTAGCTTTATATACTTTTTCTACCGAAGACTACAGAACTAGCCATCCATTTTTTTTTTCAGTTTCTTCACCCTTCCAAGGGTTGGGTGGATGTCCATGCCTTTGATCTTGATCCAGTTTTGAAATAGTTACTTATTTTAGTTACTTTCCTCAACCTTTGCAGTGCATCTTGCACCACTACAGCATGCAGCAATTATCGAGCTAGAAGAGCCAGAAGAGCAACAGGCAAGGACTTCTCTCTTTGTAAAAGCCAGGACATCGGGCTCTCTTTCCTTTGTCCGCCCAGCCTAGTGCCAGATTGGAACACAACCCCTCAGCCTAGCTTCCCACACCTAACACCTTCTAAAGCTGGGACTGGCCCCCCCAAAGTTCTGGTTCCCATTACCGCATGCACCGCAAAGTGGTTGTGTAGAACGGGGTAGGGTATGAAGTGGAAGGACCTTAGTAGGGATTGTGGGAAAAAGTCTCTCAGCAAAATGCCTGCAGCTCTTCTGTATGGTACATTTCCTTTCGAAGAATAGTAAGAGGTCTTTTTTTCCCTCAGCTAAGACATTTGCTATCCCCACTACAACCTATTCTGAGGGATTCCATTCAGGGTTTTCTATTTCGGCATTTGCTCATATCTCTCTACATTTCTAAGACCCGGGCCATTACTATTCCTATTTTGGGAAGTTTAGTGCTTGACAAACTTGCTTCCCCTTGCCTCCCCACGCTTCTGCGGCTATTTTTGTTTTCTTCTTGTGATCTCTTCCGTCGAGCCTTTTTTTTCTGTGCCCCCCCCAAATCTCCGTGATAATTCTTTCTTCATGGGTTTCTGGTACAGGCGTTTTACTGTGATTGTACAATCATCTCTCAATGCTTTACACCTTCCGCCCTCCACCATTATTCTCAAATGAGATGTAAAATAGATATCCTCAGTAAATTTCTCAGCTAGATATGCAGGCCTGCAGGAGGGGGAAGAACATAGCGGTTTATACGCCTCTTTTTTTCTTGTCTCCTGCGGGAATTGACTGTTCTTTCTCTCCCTTTCCCTAATCCCTTTTCAAAACTACTAAAAATAGTACTTGAGTACTTGTCTAAATTGCTTTTCTGCTGTCATTTGTGAGAGATCCATATGCAGCTCAAAAGAGAGAATTCGAAAAAACTTGAGCTTTGAACTTGATAGTGTGGGAAAGTTCTCTTTATGTCCATGCCTCTCAGAGAAAGTAAGGGGGAGGGAAATAGTTGTATCCTACATCCGAAAAGACAAAAGACTAGAAAATAGAAAAAAGAAAGGTTGCTGTATCGGTCTTCCTTTAAGGCTAAGAAATTGCCATAGCAGATTCAATAACACTACCATATTTAGTAGTGTAAGTGTCTTCACTTATTTTCATTTTTACTTTTTCTTTGCATCGTCTTCTACTTTCTCGTAGGAAGCTAACCCATCTTTATCTTGCTCTTCCTTCCTATCTGAGTAAAAAAATTGACACTTGGATTCCCAGATCGAGTAAAAATAAAAATAAAAAATACCAAAGGTCACTTTCTAAGATGACTAGTGGAAGAATACTGTGTAGAAAGGAAGATCTTAACACCCTATCCTCACATTATCATTCAGACAAAAAAGGACAAAAAAAATAAAATCAGAATTGGAAGCAAAAAAAATGGTATGCCACCCGCCCCCGTCCTACATTGTGTTATAAGGAGGATTTAAGATTTAATTGTCCCCCTTGTAAATTACCCAATTTAGTAAAAAAAAAATCAAAATCAAAATGGAAGTAAAAGATCTGAAATTCCAAAATTGGGAAACTTAAAAACAGAAGAAATTTTTTTTTTGTGGAAAAAAAAACAAATTTAACGATTTTTCCTAATTAGGAAGCCTAATGATCTGGCTTCATCAATTTTCCTACTCTGTGTAAGTTCCCCACAACCCACAACCCGCAAGGAGAGGTAACGTCTAATGGGATCTGCACTATTTTTCTTGGGGGGGGGGGGGAGAGAAGCAATTGGTGTACAATATTTAGTGACAAACCATGTGACTGACATGCCTGTATCGTCTTCGTTTCCGTCCTCGGTTCGAGTCTTGCCATTTTTGTTTGCTTTTTCCTACTACTAGTAACTTGAGATTTAATCATCGACACTGTTACCAGATAGTATCAGACAATGTAACAAAAACGACGAAAAGAATACTCAGTTTCCGGTCTCTGTGTCGTACAGTGTGTTATACAACTAGGTGTAGAGGGCAATTTTGCTCTACTACTTCAAGTTGTTACTTATCCGATATAGTGTAACGGCTATCACATCACGCTTTCACCGTGGAGACCGGGGTTCGACTCCCCGTATCGGAGTGATCAGCCAATTTCAAATTAAGTTGTTAACAACAACAATTAATATTTTTTTTCGTGCAGCTCCGTCCGTAGCTCGTTGTTCATGATACCAATTGGTAAGCGGCTAATTAATTGAAATTGAAATATCCTTCTTCTCTGGTGCGAGCCGCCAAATGATTTTTGTTTTACAATCTCCGCTAGATCTCCGCTCTAAGGACATTTTTTAGTTTTGATATCTGCTAATTACTAATTAATTAGCGCCTTCCTAATGGTTTTTATCTCTTGCTTATGTGATATATACGGGAGTTTCTAACAATAATTCACAGATCTTGTTGTCTTCTTCTTCTTTTTTTTATTTCGTTTACCCCAATTTTAAATAAGATATACATTCTATTTGTCATAGTTCGGCGTTTCAAAACAAAATAAATACTTGCCCTAGAAATGTTAGTACCAATCTGCACGCACTTGTCCAAGGACAATTTTTTTATCCCCTCATTATCCCCAATCTTTAGAAATAGCCGCTGAGTATCAATGTGAGTGAGGTGAAACAACAGATAAAAGGGGAGGAAGTTTTCATGGTGTTCCCCTGGATTTCTTTTGCCACCCTCACCATTTCTCCCATTCCCACCAATCCTATAAATACCGGGCACAATTTTATCTTTGTCTTTTATTTTTCTTTCACTTCCCCTCCTCTTCTTCTTTCCCAGTGAACCCAACAAATAATTTTTTTTATAACTTTGATGTATGCTCTATTATTGATTTTACTTAGAGTTAATTGACATATCCATTACTAACATCTTTTATTCGAATATTATACAACTCGGCATTAATTTGATTACACATCATGTGATATATATTCGCACGATTGACTTACCTTTTTTTTTTTTCATTTTGTGAATCTTCCTCCACTTCATTTTCATTTTTCTGTACGACGCCATAGTCGGATTTTTTTTTTTGAAATAATCATTATTTTTTCCAAAGAACTCTGGCAAAGTTTCGCGTACCTTAAGATACACTGAAATCCTTGTACAAAGAACGAGATATCAACTTGTATATTGTCTTTTTTTTCTTTCTGTTCTATGATTTTGCAATGTACCAACACCCATCGGGTGCCCAAATGAAAACACCAGAAACATTGCACGTCGGTTATCGTGTACACATTTAGCTATCCTTGCTAGATGATGTAAGAGATACTATTGATAATTGTAAACAATTCGATCAACAACTTTCATCGTTTTTTTTATTTTCAACAATTGAATTACCCCATAGGAACTGATATATATATAAAAAAAAAACCAACTTGAATAAAAACAACATAACTTGTAAACTCCATTCGAATACGGACACGAAAGTATAGTTTAGCCGACACAACAACAAGCACAACAATTACATTACAAACTTGAATATCGAGTTCAATTGGATATTAATAACCAGAACCGGCGCTATTTGAAATACATACAACCGCCCTTTATGAAGAATAATACTAGATTCACACTTATAGTGGTGGGTGTACTATTCCATCTGCTATATCTGTGGTCCATTTTTGATATATATTTCATATCACCATTGGTCCACGGTATGGAACAGAAGATAAGTACCAATAATCCTCCAGCAAAGAGACTGTTTCTGATTGTAGGCGATGGTTTAAGAGCTGATACAACATTTGATAAGATTACCCATCCTGTGACCAAGAAGGCAGATTATTTAGCTCCTTTCATCAGATCATTGGTTCAAAATAATGCCACTTATGGTATCTCTCATACGAGAATGCCAACAGAATCCAGACCTGGACATGTGGCCATGATTGCAGGTTTCTATGAGGATGTTAGTGCAGTTACAAAAGGTTGGAAAGAAAACCCTGTGGACTTTGACAGTTTCTTTAATCAAACAGCTCACACATACTCCTTTGGTTCTCCAGATATACTACCAATGTTTAAAGATGGTGCATCAGACCCAAACAAAGTCGATGCCTGGATGTACGGACACGAATACGAGGATTTCACTCAATCTTCAATTGAGCTTGACGCCTACGTCTTCAGACATCTAGATCAATTGTTCAAAAATTCCTCCACTGATAAAGAATTGGATAAGCAAATTAGACAAGACGGTAACGCCTTTTTCCTGCATCTACTAGGTTGTGACACAGCAGGTCACTCTTACAGACCTTACTCTGCTGAATATTATGATAATGTGATCTATATTGACAAACAAGTTGAAAAATTGGTCAAACAAGTAGAAGAGTTTTTTGGTGACAACGACACAGCTTTCATTTTCACAGCAGACCATGGTATGAGTGCTTTTGGCTCCCATGGTGATGGACATCCAAACAATACACGGACACCGTTAGTGGCCTGGGGTGCAGGTCTAAATAGACCTGTACGTTTAGATACACCAGAATTCGATGAATACACCGAAAATTGGAACCTTGCTAATATCAAGAGAAACGATGTTAAACAAGCTGATATTGCCGCTTTAATGTCGTACCTGATTGGTACAAATTACCCAGCTAATTCCGTTGGTCAACTTCCTCTAGCGTACATCGAAGGTTCAGAAGGCCAGAAACTAGAAGCACTTTTGAATAACGCGGAAAGCATCCTCGAACAATACCGTGTAAAAGAAAATGAAGTTATAAACTCTCAATTTGTTTACAAAATATATCCAAAATTTGCCGAAAAGTCCCCCACAGAATATTTGAAAGAGATTAAAGAGCTTATCAAAAAGATTGAAAACGGAGAAGAATCACTAGAACCAGAGGCCATCAGGTTAACGGAAGAACTTATGAAAGTGACCCTAGAAGGTTTACATTATCTGACTACATACAATTGGAGATTCATTAGAACTATTGTAACTTTCGGTTTCTTAGGTTGGATTTGTTATTCATTTATGATTTTCTTAAAATTGTTTATCTTAAACAATAGCCAAACTACTCACCCATCAATTCTCAACATTTCTATTTTCACATCGCTAGGATTAATCCTAAACTATATTCTTTTCTATCAAAAATCACCTTTAAACTTCTACTTGTATTTGATATTCCCTCTATTTTTCTGGAGCAAGATATTCTCAAACACAGCTATTATACGTGATGGTGTCAATGAATTTTTTAAAGGCATCTCAGAAGCTGAGTCTGTTATAATTGGATTAACAATCATTTCTATTTATGAAGGTATCGTCTATGGGTTTTTCCACCGTTGGATCTTATCCCTAATTTTAGTTAGTTTTGCCTTCTATCCATTAGTTTGTGGTGTCACAGACTTGTTTACCAATTTATTATGGATACTAACAAGTGTTGGTCTTTCTAGTTTCACTCTACTGGATGCGGTAAAGATCGAAAACTTGCAACAAATCCAGGTTGCAGGTATCTTAATTGTATTAAGTTCAGCTTATGCTGTCATGCGGTTGTCTCAAGATATTTCCAAATACACCCAGCATCTTCTGTCCATCCAAATATTCTTAGTGAGTGGTATGTTACACTTCACTTCCAAGTCAGTTATATCATTACAGAAGAGAGAAGGTTTGCCAGCGTTTGCTCAGGTTGGTGGTTGGGCTATCCTAGTTATTTCCTTAACAATAATGCCTTTCTTGCATTACTTGAAGCCAAACAACAATTATCAAGTAAGATTACTAACCATCTATCTAACATTTGCCCCATCATTCATTATCTTATCCATATCTTTTGAAGCATTGTTTTATTTCATCTTCACTGCTTACATTGTTCAATGGCTACAAATTGAGAAAAATATCAAGGTTTTAAAGGATGAACAAAAGTCAGATAGTAATGGTATTCAGTTACTGAGAGTTGCAATCATTGGCTTCTTTTTACAACAGATAGCCTTTTTTGGAACTGGTAATGTGGCGTCAATTTCATCCTTTTCTTTGGATTCAGTGTACAGATTACTACCTGTGTTTGATCCATTCCCTATGGGTGCTCTATTAATGTTGAAACTTATTATCCCTTATGTCTTACTGTCATGCGGTCTTGGCATTATGAATATTCAACTGGATATCAAAGATTATACCATCTCTTCATTAATTATTTCTACGAGTGATATACTGTCATTGAACTTCTTCTACCTGTTAAAGACTGAAGGGTCATGGCTTGATATTGGTGTTACTATCTCAAACTACTGTCTAGCCATTCTGTCTTCTCTGTTCATGCTGATTCTGGAAATTGTAGGACATCAGCTATTGAAGAATGTCACAAGAGCTACTTCATCTCAAAAGAAAACGAACTAATGCATTATACATACATATTTATAAAGCCATTATAGAAAATGACTTGTGCATATAAAATAAACATTAACTCCACTAGAGCATTTACCATACCTTATGTATATACAACGTCTAAATTTCAGAAACAAATAGACATCTATGCTCGCAGTAAAACATACAGACTTCTTCAATCTTTAAGGAAACAAACGATTTTGTCTTACACGCATGAAATATATCCGCAAAGCTTATTAGCAAGCACCATCTTTTCTTAAGATTATATAAAATACCCATTTATCTTCAATATACTACACTTCATCTGTGGTAACTGTGAAGCATCATTCCTTTTCCGTTACAAAGTTAGGTAACGAAGTTGGGTAAATGCGGAGTTGCTTTAATTGTTAAATTTTGTAAATATCATTCCGTGGAACCACAGCTAACGGTGTCTTGTGAAAGGCAATTTAATTAATTTCCCATTGTTTTGTAATGTTTTTGCTTAATTATCCATTTAGATATTAAGTAGAATGTTTGCCTCTTTTCATGTCTTTTATTTGTAATTTGTCAGATATTTTTCATTATTGGTGAAGTAGGATGTTTTCATGGATTTAAGCAACGTAGAAAAGGTAAATATTATAGCAAGATTAACTTATCTTAGCAAGGGGACTGATATAAATATTGGGTCCTGCTAATATTTGTGATTTTTTTTGATTGCCACCAGGCGATTAATAACTATCTAATCCAAACATCACGAAATTACTGCACCTAAGGAGGTATATATATTAACGGAATTGGCAGTCAAATCCACATACTTTACGGGATGAGTTCAGAAGAGATATCACCGCTGCTTGGAAATAATCAGGCTAACAAAGCAATGCAATTAGGTGCCTCGCATTCTGATGAAGAAATCGATGAGTCTCATTATACCAACAGAGAGGGGACGGTGGAAGCTGCTTTATTAGAGTCATTTTTTGATGAGTCACACCCCATGCCAGTGAGCGCCGAATTAAAGCGAATACAGGAGAATCAGGCACGTCACATTCATTTGCCATGGTACCAGAAGCCCAGTACTTTCTTAATATGCTTATTGATTATGTTAATAGCCTTGGCCGAGACATTGTATATGACTCCGATAATCATTATTACCAAGGATAAAGTTTGCGAGAGCATATCCAATGGCCAGATTAAGGGAGAAGAAACTATATGCGATCCTATTAAAGTTCAAACCATTTTATCCGAGATTTCATCTATGACTATAATAATTTCTGGGGTGATCTCCACCTTCATGGCAGGCAAAATGGGTGAGCTATCAGACCGATTTGGAAGAGTGCATGTGTTTATATATATTGGCTTAATTCGGCTTCTAGGCAACGCTGCACACGTATATGCTCTATGGCCGTCAACTACATACTACAAATGGTTCATTATATTGGCAGGTTCCTTGAATTCCTTTAGTGGAGGTATGTACGCCATAATTGCAAATGCCAACAGCTATTTATCGGATATTGTCGAGCCAGAGAATCGTTCAGTGAGTTTTGGTAAAGTTACAAGTGCCTTGTTTGCAACCATGGGTGTTGGTTTTCTCTTAGCTTCTAATATTGTTACACTATTCCATGGCAATAATTTTGCACCAATCTACTTTGCCATAAGCTGCAGCTCATTATTTATTTTGTTGTGCTTATTTTTTATTAAGGAGACTCGCCATGAGGATTCTTTAAGGGACTCTCAAGAAGCGTTTGGAAGACGGATGGATAAGCATTTTGAGAGACTCATGGCAGACATTGAAAGTGCGGAGAGGCCTGGATTAGCTGGCAAGATTTACCTTTACGGTCACTATTACACTAACCAGGCACTTCATTTGCTCTCTCCACTCAAAACCCTATGGATACCAAGAGATTCTAATGGATCACTTAGGGGAAGACACACGGTAATTCTATTACTTGTGATAGACATCGCATATGTATGCTCTACCACTGCCTGTATGCCTCCACTCATTCTGCTAACCACATATAAATACAACTGGCAAACTGTCGAAATAGGCTACTTTGTTTCTTTCTCTGGAATCAGCAAGGCAGTTGTTCTATTGCTACTTTCGCCATACATCGTCGCTTGGCTAAAGAAAATATATACTGCATGTACAGACAAAGTGGACAACATTGATATGATTTGTATCAGAATATCCATGGTAGCCATTGTATTTGGCATATCCGCCATAATCTTCAAGACTGAGAGTGAAAGTTCCGTGATAGGATTTGCACTATTTCAAGCCTTCAGTGCCTTCCTGTCTCCAACTATTCAATCTACAGTGATAAAATACTGTCCCAAGGACAGAACTGGCCAGTGCTTCGGAGGCATGGCTCTGGTAAGATCATTAACCATGTTGGTGTTCCCACCATTGCTATTAAAGATTTACGGAGCAACTGTGGCAGGCTCTCCAGAAGTTTTCTTATGGATACCTATGATAGCCTCCATCATATCTGTCGTGCTGTCGCTCATGATAAAAACTCACTAACAAATTATATAAAATTATATATTCAACTTTACACTTCCCGGCACCCCATTGTCTTTCATTCTCTCCATTACTCATGCATTTGCCCATTGTCATCGAGTTGTAAAATGGTCCCCAGCTTTAATTTTTTCAAAAGCTGCGTAGAACCAATTTTCGAACAAAAAAAAACTTTTCAGTAGAAAAACCGGAAAGTCTACTGAGATTAAAGCATTCTTACAGCAATTGGAATACCAAGACTTAGCTCGGAAAGGTTATTAAACTATAAAGATTGGTAGCAGATAAATTGTGAATAGACAATAGCTGCAAATTTAGTCTCAGTTTTCTTTAGCTGAAAGTGAGCTAACTCTGACTGATAATAGGATAATACGTTTTTGCCCAGAGAATTGTTCGAAATCTCTCCTTTTTTGTTTGCGAGAACTCTATTGAACAAACATTATTTATTACACCAATAGCTTATTGATTTTGAGCAGTCTTTATCATCCCTTGCGTGCCATAGAATTGCTATAAGCTAGTTATTCTTTGCTAAAAATTTCTCTGCTTTGTCACATTGGCTGTGAGAAATTTTACATCCCGTTGCTCTTCAAAGACTTAACACATTCTCCCATACATTAACCATTGTTGGAAAACAATCATCGATATTGACATTCCTCTCAATTGCTTTTGGTTATACCAATGTATGTGGATCCAAAGAAGAATAATGAAGTAAGGAAGCTTAGTATCCCTGACAAAGTTGTACCTGAAGCTGAAGAAAGTGAGCAATTAACGGAACAACAACAGCAGATGCAAATACTGGGAGAAAATTTTAAAGAAGTCGAGATTATGGATAGCGAATACGACAGAAGGAAACTCGAAGAAGAGAGTGCAGGACCTCCTGGTGACGAACCTATGGGTCAAGAAAACCATGAGCAGTTAGAAAACCACATTGATAAAGCTACAGAGTCCCAAATGAGTAAAGAACTTGTGGTGGAAGACGACCAGTACGACCAGGGGAGCCACAATATCGACTATGAGGCAAGAAACAAAGAGGAACATAACAATGGTACGAACCGGACCGATGGTGGACATACACAAGGTACTGAACAATCAAACGAACAACAAACAGAATCAAATCACGAACAACAGCAACAACAACGACTACAGCAAGCAGAGCAGCACCAACAACATCAAATGGAAACGGTGAAGAAACCGCTCATATATGGGGCTAACACTTCAGGAAAGTACACCCTATCAGACTTCCAAATATTACGGACTTTAGGAACAGGTTCCTTTGGTAGAGTTCATTTAATTCGGTCAAATCATAATGGTAGATTTTACGCTTTGAAAGCGCTAAAGAAACACACAGTTGTAAAATTAAAACAAGTAGAGCATACCAACGACGAAAGAAGGATGTTATCGATAGTGTCCCATCCCTTCATCATTCGTATGTGGGGTACTTTCCAGGACTCACAACATGTTTTCATGGTTATGGACTACATCGAGGGTGGTGAGTTATTCTCCCTACTTAGGAAATCGCAAAGATTTCCCAACCCTGTAGCGAAATTTTATGCAGCCGAAGTATGCTTGGCATTGGAATATTTACACAGTAAAGAGATAATATACAGAGATTTGAAGCCAGAGAACATTCTACTTGACAAAAATGGTCACATAAAGATTACCGATTTCGGATTTGCTAAATATGTTCCGGACGTTACATACACACTATGTGGTACACCAGATTATATTGCTCCTGAAGTAGTAAGCACTAAGCCTTATAACAAATCTGTTGATTGGTGGAGTTTCGGTATTTTGATATACGAAATGTTGGCTGGGTATACACCATTTTATGATGCAAATACAATGAAAACTTACGAACACATTTTAAACTCGGAACTAAAGTTCCCTTCTTTCTTCCATCCAGATGTGCAAGATTTACTGTCTAAGTTAATCACCAGAGACTTGAGTAAACGTCTTGGTAACTTACAAAACGGTAGTGAGGATGTTAAGAACCATCCGTGGTTTAGCGAAGTTGTCTGGGAGAAACTGCTGGCGAGATACATAGAGACTCCATATGAACCTCCTATCCAACAGGGACAAGGTGATACTTCCCAGTTTGACAGGTACCCAGAAGAAGAAATAAACTACGGCGTACAAGGAGAGGATCCCTACGCTGATCTATTCAGAGAGTTTTAAAATATTGCCACACATACTCGCAAGCTGATGCCCCTGTCCCTCTCCAACCTCACCCTCTCCTTTATTTTGCTACCTGAATAAAACAAAGAATTGACCTTTTATAGACAACCTATAAGTAATGACATAAAGTATATATATTACAGACCTTTTTTATATTTCATAAGTTTGGCTTTTATACGCCGATTAGAACTCTCATAGCTGCACACAAATCCATCTGGGGAAGCAAGCTTTATACTGCACGGAACAATATCACCCATAACGACACTATGAGGAAGTTTCACCGAGATGCTGAAACTATAAAACTCGAGGCACTCAATAATAAGCAGGTCGATGAATTTACAACTACTTCAAACATACAACCGATACAGCGCAGGAAGCCACCATTTATAACACAAAGCCTGTGAAACACCAGAACCGGGACTATGTCTAAAGTAGCGAGACAGTTGAAATTTCTGAATAAGATTAGCTCTACCACGACTGATGCACAAGTTATACTAAGCCCTGGGAAATACCAGCGGTTGTCACTAACATTTCAGACCAAGAACCACAATGGACACATGGGTGCGCGTAAGTTTTGGAAGGACTACTTGCCAACGATACAGTTTTACAACCCACAGCTCCGGATAGACGTCACTAGGATAAAGAACGAGAGCAAAACAGTGTCTGTGCCATGCACACTGCAAGCCATCGGTACAGATGGTAAAGTCGTCGAAGAGATAGATATGAGCAACAAGCATGCGCCAGAGATACTACAATCTTTACTGCAAAAATTAGACCATGAACGTGTCCCAGAATCGCAAATCATATCGGTGGGCACACAGTCGGCATAGATAGTGCACCATCGCTTCCAATCAAATTTAACTGGCAGGGAAAGAAACACTTCGCATTATTCTGTATATAAAATGGAATATATATTAACCAAATGTAAATAGCAAATCCAAGAATTAGCCACAGGCCACAACTCCACTTCTAAATCCCTATTATTGGCGAAAGCTGCACTTCTCGGGTCGACGAGCAAATCCCTTGAAAGAGCGAAAGTAGGTATATAAATAGCCAAAGTTCAAAAACGAAAGCTGTTTGCAAGAATAACCCTTCGTAAGCCTCTATAATATAAGGTAAGTGCTACAACTAGTTTTTGGTTGGTTGTTGACAGGGTTTTGCTTCACAGGACAAATAAGCGGTAGACTCTTCCAATTAGAGTAAAACAATCCGGAGACAACGGCTATTGGTAGGAGTAGAGGGCTCAAAAGCTTAACAGCAGACAATACCGGATGCCAGAACACGAGGAGCGCCATAGCCATGGCGTGAACAGATCGCTATCTCTTGGTAGTTCGATGAGGAGCTTGTTTAAGTCTCAGAGGTCTCGAGGCCCCAGTGATCGAGGTGCAAATGGGACCCCCGGGCCTGCGCAAAAAGTTGATATACGAGTGGACACAGCCAGTGCAAGCCGTGAGCATACACCGGTGGTACATAAAACCCCACAATCTGCCAATCCAGAGTTACAACAACCACGCCATCATCTGGGCTTGCCAAACATCTTGAAGTTAAACTTGACGCCTACTAATTCGAATCCACAATCCAAATCAGGGTCTCCTGTCAGCCAGAATACATCACAGGAATCTCTGATTACAGATACTGACATTGAAGTTGAGGACTATAGACCATCCAAGGACAGTCGTCGTACTGTGAGGAACGCCAGTCCCATGTCAAGTAATGGTAACTTGCCTATAAACGCAAACACTGTCATTGGCCCTGACACAAGCAGTAATAACATAGATTCGATGCTGGATGGTACTGGCTTGAGACCATTTTACGAAGAAGCAGACAGTTCCGATTATATTGAGAACTTACGAAGCTTTCCGCTACCGACTGGCCACTATGCCCCTGGATTTATTCAGCCTCCGAAATCTCCCACAAGTTCAAGAGTACCAAGTAGGTCTAATAGCAGAAAGGGAAGAGAGCATGCTGGAACAGTTAGTGCTGCTCAGCTACCTAGATATAATGAAACCCCTGGAAAATGCATTTTAGACTTAGAGTATTTCAAACTTTATGAAGATGGTCACCATGTCCACACCCTGAAAGTGATGACTTCAGTAAACTCAGATGCGAATGGTAATAGCCATAACCATGCTTCGAAAAATGACGGTCATTTAGATCTACCAAAAGGTGATGACGGCTCAGTGGTTAGACAGAAGTCAAAATTCTCATTATCTGGGTTCTTCAAACCACATTCAAAGGAGGATATTGCTAACGCTGACGAAAAATTGAAATATGCTGTATCATTATTACCAAGGAATAAAATCTGTTCAAAAGTTGAAACAGATAGAGATACGTATTCTCCAGTCTTTACGAAGACCAGAAGCCACGTTCAAAGTGGAAGCGATGACAGTTCTGATGATGATGAAGAACTTGATGACCCATCGATTCCAAAAATTGTTAACAAGAATGCTGCTGTAGGGTCTCAGGAGTTAAAACTAATCAATAACTTATCTGAAAAGATTAGAATGGGGTTATCTACAGCAGCCAAGAACAAACACAATCAATCCAGTAAACATAGAACACCGTCTGGAGCCGGAGTCCAGGACGAAAATCAACCTGCTTTTGCTGATCTATACGGAAAATGTGTTGCAGTCGTAGGCCATGGGGCATACGGTGTTGTAAAAGTATGTGCTAGAACGAGGGATGAGAAGGATGATCTGCCGGCCACCAAAACTTATATGGACAGTAAAAAAATATACTTTGCTGTAAAGGAGCTGAAACCACGGCCATCAGACCCAATTGAGAAATTCAGTACTAGAATTACCTCTGAATTCATTATTGGGCACTCTTTGAGTCATTACTATGATAAAAATGGTGAACAATCTGCACCTAATATTTTGAGTATCATAGATTTGTTAGAATACAATGATACTTTTATTGAAGTCATGGAATTTTGTCCAGCTGGTGACTTATATAGCCTATTGACAGCAAGGAAGAATAAAATCGGAAAACCATTACACCCATTAGAAGCTGATTGTTTTATGAAACAGTTATTAAAAGGCATACAATTTATGCATGATCATGGTGTTGCACATTGTGATCTAAAACCAGAAAACATTCTTCTTCATCCGAACGGTTTATTGAAAATCTGTGATTTTGGTACTAGTTGTGTGTTCCAAACTGCATGGGAGAGACATGTACATTTCCAAACGGGCCTTCAAGGCTCTGAACCTTATGTTGCACCTGAGGAATACAACCCCAAAAAAGAATACGACCCAAGGCTAGTTGATTGTTGGAGTATCGGTATCGTGTATTGTACAATGATAATGGGCCATTATTTATGGAGAAATGCTGCCAGAGGAAAGGATTCTTTATATGACTCTTTTTATGAAGAAATGGCCTCCAAAAAGGAGTTCTATGTATTTGAAGAGCTTCGCCATATCAACCAAGAAATTAATAGATTGCGCAGAATAGCACTTTACCAAATTTTCCAACCAAACCCAGAAAAACGTATATCAATTGACAAACTACTCCAAACAGGTTGGATGAGACATACCAAATGCTGTGTCACCTATAAAAACATACCAAGGTAAAATCATATCGCTGGTTTTTAAAACATTAACTATTCCCCTCTGCATACATGTTCACGCCCTTGTTGTAATTAGTTGCACATAGACTTAAGAATCTATTATCACCATACATACTTATAAATATAATACATTCATTACATCATCCTCAATACTATAATATGAGCTGAAAATTAAGAACTATCAAATATTTCATCATTTATTTACACTAAAGATAGATATATATATATATGTACATGAATATGCTGAGAGAGTGTAATATAGTGGTTGTAAATTGCGGAATGTATGTGTTCAATCCAGAATTATCATTGCTTGGTCAACAGGTGCATTGTATCACAAACAGTGCATCAAATCTCATCCGGTATTTATAAAGCTTTGCTAGCTAATGAGCAGATCTTATTGAATCCCTTATCTTTTAAGGTTCTATCTACTACACCATCATTTGCCATGATTCTAGTACCCAATGGTTCCCCAGTATTCTTATTTATCAATACACAGGCGTTGTCGCCGAAACTTATCATAGAACCGTCTCTTCTATATTCGTTAGTTTGCTTAGTTCTGACCACTATGGCATGACAAATATCACCTTTTTTTACTCTATTTGTAGTAGCTGTACCAGTAATATTCTGAGTTAGTGGTCTGGCCTTCTGTATGACGCAAACAATCCTGTCTCCTACTCTACCTGGCGATTTAGGTGAACCCTTGCCAATAACCTTGATGCACTCGGCTAGTTGTGCTCCCGAGTTGTCAATAACTTTGATGATAGACTTCAGATAAATCATGGCCTGAATGTTTCTGTTATTTCAGCTTTGCCTGAGATTCTTCGATACTGCTTCGACATTCAGTAAAGAAATCATATTGCCAATTTATGGTGCTTCTTAATCGTCTTGATGATTAACGATGAACCAAGGATATCTTCGTACATAAATACAAATAGTGGTATTCTATATTATCATATTAACCAAGAAAGAATATTGGGCTTTGGAAGTATAAATATGTATTGTAACATTATTAAAGTAAAATGTGCATGCTAGAATATGTAATTGTTTTTTATAACCTCTTTCTTGGCGACTAGGAAGACTATCTGATAGACTGAAGGTTGGATGATGGCAAAGACTTCTACAATGAAGAAATAATAGACGACAATAAAAACAGCAATCATGAAAGTAGTGTTACAGAAGAGAAATCATGCTCAACATCTATATTAATACCAAAGTATTTGATGTCTAGATAAAACAACAAAAGAAAAACAGAGTTGGAGACTACTGGCTTAGTTCTCCATTTTTCTTTAATTCTTCTCTGAGTGCTGTTTCAACATCATGCAGTCCCCAACGATCAAGGACGTTGATCGTCAAGCACCCAAGAATAGCGTCATACAATCCTTGATATTTAAGAGTCTCATCCGAGAGATTACTGTGCCCACCATTACACATACATTTTAGGGATTTCTTGTCAAACTTTCCTGATGCTATCAATTGTTTAAGTTTGGATTCTAAGTCATGCTTGAAGGGTAGCTTACCCATAAGCATTGTGTACATAGTAACACCCAATGCCCAAATATCTGCACCAGGCCCCAACGGAGAAGGCTCAGGTACCAATAATTCAGGTGCAGCATATGGTAGAGACCCAATTAGAGATGATGGTGTCTTTGTGTTAGAATTCTCAACCGACAGAGAGAAATGCCTTTGAGCATCCAAAGAGCAAGGATCGAATGCATTCACATTATCAAGAGGAGTTGCTGAGGGTGAAGATGGAAGCGATTCAACTGATACTGTGCTCATTTTCTGGGACTTTTTACTATTGTGAGATTCAAAAGATCTCCTTGACGCCTGCCTAGCTGTGAGGATTTCAAATGGAGTGTCATCATGAATAACATTTCTGTCAGTCACAATCTTCATGAATTTAGATGGAGGTTGAGAAGTGCTGTTAGAATCCGAATGCACATGTGGCAATGATTGCTCTGGCTGCGGCAGTTGCTGTACAGCCAGAAATTGTTGCGGCTGTGAAAACGATGCAGAATTTGACTGAAGTTGTAATTGAGGAGTTAATTGCGAACTCAATTGCGAATGTTGAGAATTTAATTGAGAAACCTCCCTATAGATAGGCTTTGGCGAAGCCTCAAATGAAAGCGGCATATATGATTCCTCTCTGATAATTCCTGAGTTGTTCTTCTCCTCATCTATTAAGGTATCATACCGACTACGGTAAGAACCAAATCTGCAGCTCATACCAAAATCACATAAGAAAATTGTCCAATTTTTATGCTGTCTACCTTTCTTCAGTAAACAATTTTCAAGCTTGATATCACCATGAACCGTGGAGTTTGAATGCATATATTTTAAAGCTGATATTAGCTGCAACATCAGGAACATAGTCAACTTAATCCTTTCATCTACCGGGATCTGATTATTCTTTCTATCCTCCCATGAAAGCACTAAATCATATAATGTACCATCTTTTACTCTTTCTGTTAAACAATACATGGCATAATCACTGATCAATTTCCAATCCAATAAAGGCAATATATACATATGATGCATTTCTTTCCAAACATTAACCTCCCTGATGACATTTCTCTTCACCTTTTGGTTATCTTTGAATCTTACAATTTTCATTGCTCTTTGTGCTCCAGATTGTATGTCAACGCATTCTCTTATCATACCCCATGCACCGAAGCCAATAACTTTTCCTAATTTGTGTCCCATAATAAACAACCCTTTGTCATCAGGTCGAAACCCTCCACTACTAGCCATTGATGCCACAGAAGGAGAAAATGAACTCAAGAACTGTGATGCCAATGACCCATGTCTGGACCGCATACCTGGCTTTTGAATCGAGGACGCACTCTTAGAATTTGTGATCATTACCTTTTTTAACAAGGACATGATAAGTCTTGAATCCTTATCGGGAGCAAGTTTTATTATCTGCTTCTTCCTCTGTGAGTATGGTAATGTTAGAAAGTCCTTTGGTAGTTTCCTAATTAAGTCCATCATCTGGTCAGAGTCTAATTTTAAATCACCAACAGATGAACTCAAGTTATGCTGTAAATTTAGTGATGATGAATCAGAATTTGCGGTAGATTGACCAGACGATCCCTTTCTTACAGGTATTGTTGATGGTAGCGATGATTTATGAATAGGAAGAAAACTATTCACATTCTTAAGGGCTGACATACCCATGCTATCAATAGCACCAAAAGTCGACGCTGGTTTTCCAAGAAAGTTCATATACGATCGCCTATCCTCCAATGTTGATGTAGGCATTCTTGCTGAGTTTTTACTTGGGAGGGGTATAGGCTCAACCTGAGCATGCGAATTACTAAAGATTGCGGATGTATTAGGACTTAAACTATCTTCTCTAATATCATCGTCAGATAATGCCTCAGGAATAACTGATGAACTTCTATTTGTCATAATACGTGGCTCACTATCATAATCGTTTACCCATGTCGCTAATCTGGGTGTTTGACTTCTTTCTTGCGTTGGAGATCTAACTTTATTTGAAAGAATCACAGATGCTTCTTTCATCAACTGGCCTTGTAACATACTATCTTCTCTTTGTAAATCTTCCATTGTTTGTACTTGCTTTTCTTCATCCACCCAATTTTCTATCAACTGACCATAATTCAAGTTGGGTATATATTCATCGTGCATTCCTCTCGTTTCATTACCACCAAGAGCAGATTCATCAATCGGGAATTCCATTTCAAAGTTAGCATTTTGTTCGAAAATATAATTATTTCTTGATTCATTAGTGAGATCTGAAACTAGGCCCAGCTTATTTTTTCTCATGCCCTCATAATAATCAGGTACAAGACCATTAATATGTCGATATTGATAATTTTCATCGGTATATCTACCAAAATGCCGTACTGAATCTGCTTCATTAAATCTGTTTGAAACTATTTCATCCGAATCTCTTTCTTCATCTGTAGAGTCTTTATCCGATTTTACAAGGGTACTTCTAGAAGCCAGCTCCTTTTCCAGTTTGTAAATCTTTGTGGGCTGAAAGTATAGAGAATCCTCATTTGTACTACTTTCCCTCCTCCTGGGGGGACAGTCAATTCCTTTACTTCTACTAACTTTTATTTCTTCATCCTTGCCACTTGATATATCGCTTGAATACCTTTCCGACCGTACTCTCCGTTGACCGTACATTGAAGAAACAGCTAAAACCTTAAAATGCAACAAAAATTATATAACAACAATAACAGGGCCTTGGTTTCAACTTTGCTATCAACAGAGTTTCTATTTGTAAATGATGCAGTATTAATCTCTTAATAATGTGGATCTTCCAACCTGTAACGGGCCACTTTAGTTGCTGTTTTAGATTCACAACTAAAATATTACTCAAAATCACTGATGAGATCCTTAAACAGAATTAAAACGTACAAAACAAACTATCATCCTCTATTATTAGTTCAGGACTAATTCAACTTTACCCGCTTAGTTTGACTCTATGCCTTGGATTGCTCCGAAATGATAGATGTACGTGCTCTTGATATCGTTTGATATTTTTGATATCACTCTATTGAGTTTGTCCCACAATGAAAGTACTATTGCACTACTCCTTTATCGAACAGTCTTGTTATAAAATCTCAGTCCACTATTTTGTGACAACTCTTATCAGATCGGGTTTAATAATATGAATAACCAAATCTTTTAACTTCGCAGACTCTGTAATTTACGAACTTGCCCTCAGAAAGTCAAATACCGTACTCTAATGTTCCCGCCTTTGTAATAAGTCAGATTTGTATGCCACTGTCATCTGATATGACCGCTATTACCGCTCAGGCCGATGACTTTCCCGTTATATCGCTTCCAGTTTTCCAAGCGCCAGTTGGAGTTCCCAAGAAACTCCCCTCAAAACAAGATTTGGCAGAATCGAGGTATTATGTATGACGTATATAGTGATACTTATATAAATCGTTTCTATTCAACATATGTAGTTATTAAAGTTTGATTGATGTACAGAGCGTAGCAGTATTTTGTGCCCAAGTAATGATCCTATACAAATCCCGCTTCCTTAAGTTGGGAAAAGAGTTCTTTATCAATGTATTTCTGTAAGGTGGGCCCATCATTGGACATGAATCCATCATTGGATATCCCTTTACGGCGTCTGGTCTTCATTACAAAATCTCTACTCAAACTGGAGGTTGGCGCTGGTTTCAGCTTAGGGATAGGTGCATCTTCATCCATTACATCACCTGGGACTTTTCTCCAGATGTCATTCCATTGATTTGATTGGATGATCGCATTGCCCTCGGAGGATAACCTGATATCTGTCTCTAGACCAAAAGACTCGATTACAGGTACCTGGGTTTTCACTTCTATCAAAGGTGTACCTGGAATGGTCTCCGTTGCATAAATATAGGCACTTCTGCGTTTCTTTAGCACTTCTTCCAAAACGGGGTAATACACCTTTTTCATAATAATGTCCATTTCATAGATTGGCTCCACTACAATAGGTTTAGCAGTGAGTAAGGCCACATTACATGCTTTTCTCATTAGTGGAATCAATTGTACACCAATTATACCAACATCCAAAGAGTCCAAATTAACACGCCCGCTCATTTCAAACTTTAAAATCCGAAATTTAACGCCATGAATAGCTTCTTCCATCAAGGGCCCTTCGCGAACAGCCCAATAGAACCCTTGCAAGATCTGTTCTCTGAATTGCTGTAAAAGATTCTTGTCAGTTTCGTCAGGTAACGTATCATCTACAAGTATCGAAGTGTGAAAAAACGCCCATATGTTTCTTGCCGCTAAAGAATCCCATCCGTAATCCCGTCTAAGAACCTTAGCCATTTCTCTTAAACCCTTCTTATCTCCTAGAAGTTCTACATCAAGTTTCTTCTTACTTATATCTTGAACAATCTTCTTGTCCAAAGGCTCTGCACAAACTGTTAGCGATATATTGTGATTAGAAGACTCCACCGGTATGGCCGCAAATGACTCCCCTTGGCAACTTTCAGCAAATACAGTAACTGGATCCGAGATTTTAACCTCAATTCCACCATAAACATTCCTTAAATCATACATTAAGCAATCAAAATAAAGTTCACCATTACCTAGCAAAACATGCTCTCCAGACTCCTCCACTTTGACGTGTAATCCGGGATAGTATCTATTAGTTTTTTCCAGACCACTCAGTAGTTTTGGTAATTCCTTTGGATTAAGTGGTGCGATGATAACTTTGAATACAGGCCTACCTATGTAATTTATAGCTTGAAATAACGGTAGACCAGCAGATTCTATATTGTTGCTACACAAGGTAGCAGATTTGACAAAACTTTTAGAGATACCTTTTAACAATACTAGTTGCCCTTCAGAAGCTGATGGAACAGGGTAGCAAAACCTACCACCCAACAAGGAAATCGCTTCAATGACATGCTGCGATCCTTCTTCTAACATTTCTTCATCAATAAACTTCACTCCGGAGTCAGATATATTACTAACGGGGACAATTACTGAAATTTTGTCTCCTACAGCAATATTTCCATGATATACTTTTACCAAGGTCCACTCACTGTCTCCTATACTCATGTTTTTGACTGCATGTGCTAAAAATTGTCTGGAAGATGTATTCTGCACCCCATTATCTAATAGATTCACTTGTTTTTGATAATAATTACCTGAGCCAGAACATGATGTTAAAGAAGAGATTAAAGCCTTTTGGTCTGGAAATATCTTAGTAAATACTACCTTTAATAAAGGTTGCGGATCATTGGCCATTTCATCCTCAGTAAGTGATACCCCAAAGTTTTTCTTGAGTGTTGTAGATACCACATCCACTTCCCTTGATAATGTGTGAGTAAATATCTTGTAGATTGGGTTCAAGATAAAAGTTACAAATGTCGCTTCATGGTTTTTATCATTTAGTGTTCTTGGGTGGAAAACGCCTCTATCGTAGTAGTTATTCCTCCAAACTCTTTTGACAAATTCATTAAGTTTTGGACCAGCCAGAACCTTACCATGACATTTCGATACAAATTGTTCTATTGAGAAAATTATCCCAAATTTGGCGGATGCAAATAAAATATTATTATTTTCTGGTGTAAACATGCTATCTTTTGTAGCTCCTTGGATATTCAACACAAGCTCCTGCAGTTTCATGTATGCCTCAGTAGGCGGTAACATAAGTTCAAGTACCAGTCGATCAATCTTGTTAATCAAGAATACCATTGATAGTCCCCTCTTTTGACATTCTTTGATTATATACCGTGTAGTGGAGCTAATGCCTTCGATGATATCGATACACACTAGTGCAGTATCCGAAACAGACATTGCCACAGCTACCTCATCAATAAAATCCACATGCCCGGGTGTATCCAGTAAATTTATAACATGTGACTTATCTTGCATATCTGTAGCAAGGAAAGTCATTCCATTTAGCTTCAAAGTCATTCCTCTTTCTATTTCTTGTCTAGTATTATCCATATAACGCAATTGCTTCCAACCAAGTCTAATATTTTTAGTAATGCAGTTCAGTCTATCATAATTGTTAAGTACGAATATGTCGGCAATTGATGTCTTACCCGAATGTAAGGGTCCTAAAATGCATACAGTTCGTATTCTTTCTGGCACTTTCATCATCTGCATCATATACTCTCTATCAAATTGCGCCCTAGGAATATTCTTTTTTAATCTAATAAAAACACCCTCTTTGCTGTGAGATTCCCCAGTATCACCACTTTCGACAATAGGCTCATTTGCGTCTCTATCTTCATATTCCATCAGCACTTCAACTTGATCACCATAAGTATGTCTAAGAGACTCTAAAGCGAGGTTCTCGTCGTCAAAATCGGCATCTAGATCACTCATATAATTGTCATCTTCCTCGTTTATCCCATTATCACTATGATTGCTTCCTTCACCATTGGTACCTATGCTCTCGGTCTCTTCTTTCTTAACCTCAATTTCTTCCCCCAGTTCCAACTCATCGCCAATGGGATTACCAAACTCGTCAAAATCCATTGCCTTCAATAGTTCCTATAGCTCTACCAATCTCCACCTCTCAACCATCACAAAGTGCATATTCTTATAAAGCTCATCTCATCTTTATTATTATTTTAAATTTGTCAAAATTTCAAAATTTCAGGTTAAAGGGCCACGAAGGCTGAAAAAATGTCAGAATATGAAGATGAGCATGAAGTATCGAAATTATAAGTTCACAAATACATAGTCTGTATTTGGAAATCAAGTGTATGGAGGTTGAATTTATCTGAATCTATACTTACATATTAGACGGAGGAAAGCAACAGGTTTTTTTAGAGGTGTTCTTTTCCTGAGCTTTGGATGGTTACTTCATAAGCTCTGACAAGAAAAAAGGATAACCGATAATGATACAGGAATATACTTTGATCCCGGAGAATATCCGGGAGAATATCCGTGAAAATATGCCTAACTTGGATCCTCATGAAATATTTGAAAATTTACACCACTATGTTCAAGAGGATGAAGTTACCGATGAACCCGAGGAAGTAGAACATTTCAATTATAAACAAGAACTAGATAAGTCCCTGCTGTCACGGAACTCTGTGATAGGTTTAGGGTTTGGCTTAATGAGTCCCGTACTGGGTATGTGCACTAGTATGGGTATTGGTATGCTTAATGGTGGGCCCTTGTCCATCATGCTTGGGTTTTTTATTAGCGGAATACTAATATGGTTCTCATCCTTATCTCTTGGAGAGATTGTTTCAAAGTTTCCAATGGAGTTGCATGTTGGGAGTGCTATGATTGCACCACCTCGTCTAAAACTGATCTGCTCTTGGTTTACTGGCTGGCTAATGTTGATCGGTAACTGGACGATGAGTACAAGCATAACATTCGCCGGCGCCCAGCTAACTATATCATTAATATTGATGGCCAACAACGAATTAATATCAGAGACACATCTTATTCTATTTACTGTGATTGTGTTCTACATGGTAGTTACTCTAGTGGGCCTTGTTAACTTAAAGTTTGCAAGATTCATCGAGATAATCAACAAAGTTTGTGTTTATTGGATTATCTATGCCATCATTTTCATTGATATTTTGCTTCTTATTTTTCACAAGGGTAAATTTAGATCATTGAAGTACGCTTTATTTCATTTTGACAATAGCATGTCCGGATATTCTAGTGCATTCCTTTCATTTCTAATTGGTTTTCAACAATCTAACTTTACATTACAAGGGTTTAGTATGCTTCCAGCTTTAGCTGACGAAGTTAAAAAACCTGAAAAAGATATCCCAAGGGGTATGTCAACCGCTGTCTTGCTTTCAACGTTCTCCGGCCTAATATTCTTACTTCCTATCATGTTAATCCTACCGGATATCGAGACCATATTTTCAAATCATAAGGTACTCCCAATTGTAACTATATTCACAAAATCTACACATTCGATGGTGGTTTCCGTATTCTTGGTCCTTTTGATTTTAGGTAACTTATTTTTCTCTGGGATTGGCTCCATCACAACATCTTCTCGTGCTGTTTATAGTTTTAGTCGTGATCATGCCATTCCACGTTATGATTTATGGACTTTTGTTCCTCCTGACTCCCAGTCAAGAGTTCCAAAATATTCTATCTTATTGAGTATGGGAATATCATACTTTCTAGGTTTACTAGCACTAATCTCAACAGCCGCTTTTAACGCTTTTATCGGTGCAGCTGTGCTATGTCTATGTTCTGCAACATTCATTCCCTTGGTATTAGTCTTATGCACTGGAAGAAGATCAATAAAACACGCACCTGTAAAAATACGATACAAATTTGGTTGGTTCATCAACATTGCTTCTGTACTGTGGCTATTATTAGTAATGGTTAGCGTATGCTTTCCAACTCAACTTCCTGTCACAGTAAAAGGCATGAATTACGCCATCGTAGTTTATGTTTTATGCTTAATAGGTATAACTATCCTTTATTTCAAATGGGGTAAATACAATTTTAGATTACCTCTTTCAGATGATGCGAAGAATAACCCTTTTAGTTTGGAAGCGCAGTTCCCAACAACAAAAGAAGATAACGAATACGAACATAGTGGTTCGAATGCCAAAACTGCAAATCTACCAGAAGGACAAGCAAGCCCAGTCGAGAATCCATTTATTGGGGAACATGAAAATAGCCAAACAGATATTGATTTTGATGTTGTATCAGTTGATCTACAAGATGCAATAGAGGAAAGAGATACTAGATTAGAGGGCCAAACTAGAAATGATACGAACTGAACTCCTAATATTAAAACCTATTCACTAAATCAAGAAGTTTTTTATATGTTGAGGGTATAAATTAGGTAGAATTTTCGCATATCATTTAAATTATCACATAAATACATTCACTAAAAATACATAATGCAACCATAAAAGAAAATGCATATTTTATTTAATAATTGTTTCTTATCACCACCCATAATATGAATCCACAGAATCCTTGGGTGCACCTAAATTGATTCTCATTTCATCTTGTAAGTCATTTTTATACATTACACAAAAATACCGCTTAATAAAATCAAACAGATACCAGCACAACACCACTTTAGACAAGTGGTTCCCATAGTATGGTTTTGCGCAATTTCTTCCTCATTGTCATCAGAGTGGTGATGATGACTATCACTGAAACTAACACCAGTTTGGAACATCTGGACACTTATCACAACTAAAAACCCAGCAGTTATACTCAAAAGTAATCCCATAATTGGGGGTGCACCATCCGAATGCTTGTGATCACCACCACTACTCTTGAAAATGAAGTACCCTAAAATTGCACCGAAAGGTTGAGATCCACCACCTAGTATTGTGGTAATCAAAATGGCTTTCCATTTGCTCTCAAATGCAGTATAAAATGGTAAGGTCATGGCAAACCCTTCAACAAAGTTGTGGATCAATAAACTGATGAAAATTGAAAGTCCTAGAGATTTTGTCTCATCCGATTGATTTGTGTAGAAAATTATTAAACCTTCTGGGAATTTATGTAACGTCAAAACCAGACATGTTTGCAAACCGATAGAAAGTAATTTAGAGAAGGGAGTCTCTAGATGATGATGATGCGAGTATAAAGCTTCTTCATCGTGATGGTGGAAGTGCTCATGTCCATCATCGTGTCCATGCCCATCATGATTCGATGCCTTAGTAGCCTGAGCGTTTTCACTATAATGAGGAGCGGAATTTATCCCCTTCAATGATGGCCTAGAAATAGCTTGGCTCCTAACACTTGTAGATCCGGCATTTGTACTAACCTTTGCTGATGGTTGGTATTCTATAGTATTACGTCTTCCCAGCATGTAGTTATTTCTATAGGTGTCCAAATTCTCCAGATCATATCCAATGTTATTCTCCAGGCACACAACACCAGAGGTGTGCTCGTGTTTATGCTCTGCATCATCTTGAGATTCATATGAACTAGAGTTGCTATGGTTAGGGGAATAGGAGCTATCTGTCTGCGAGGAGACGTGATTTGGGCGTTGGTCGACTTCCTGCATGTAGTTGTGGCACTGCTCATTCAAGCATTTCCCGCGCTGGTTAAGTGGAACACAGGTTAATTTATCAGCTGGCACACTGAGTACCCCGCAAGATTTGACAATACTATCACAACATGGACCAATATCTCTATGTTTTTTAGAGAACAAGTCTAGCAACGAAAGCCTTCTTCTTACCCCTTCTTTACCATGTGGTAGTAATGCAGAGTGTTCAGTCTCGACACTTCTATGCCTTGAGAGCGGATCATATAGATCATCGTCAGCTACATTGTCATCTAGATGTACATGGTTGTTATTGTTTCCATGTTCGTGAGAGTGTTCATGACCATGGCCATATTCATGACTATCGTTATGGTCATGATCATGCTCATGGGCATGGTCATGGTCACCATGAGAATGGCTATGATCATCACCATGAGCACAATGTATAAGTGATTCAGAAGTGAAAGCATGCACCACATAATTCAAAAAGAAACTGATTAATATACCAAAGGTAAAGCCAAAGAATACTGTAAATCTATTATCAGGATCCATCGCAGGTAACATCTTATACAACGCAGTGGTCATCATAGAACCAGCACTCAATGACAAACCATAGTTAACCAGCTTGGTGTTATTATTCTCATGCGACTTGGAGGAGTACCTGCTGATAATGGGCACAAATAGCGCACCTAATATACATAGCAGCGAAGATATCAACGAAAACAGTAACCATCTAGCGATCATAGTCTAATATAGCGATGTGCAGTATGATATGATTCCTCGTTACCGATTATAAGCAAGAACCTGAAGGGTAGTTTTGCCCGGATAAGATAGTTAAATGGATGGATAAAGCTGCAAAGACAAGTTTGTGACTCTTTATTAATCTGTCCAAAAACGGTATGTGAAGCTCTTTAAGTTTTAACAAGGATCAGCCAGTCCAATGACCGTCTAAACAATTTGGATGTTGGTATTAATATAACTCATTATATAAAAAAAGCTGATTGTACAAGGGTTACCGAGTAAAAGGTGATGAGATGAGTTGACACGAGACTAGGTGATGAGCACGACGGAATGTGAATCAAGAATGGACGATTAAATAATAGTCCTTTAAAGTGGGAGAAGATAAAGACTGGGGGCAGTGTTTCAATTCAGGATTAAGGTTTTTACAATAACAGCAAAAAAGATACTAGTGCGATGGGTGAGCGGTTTGAAGGGTTGGAGAACCTCAACGATGAGTGCAAGGTGAAGTTGTTTGGGTGTCGGATGCGTGCGCCTGGGAGTGGGACTGGAGGGCATGAATCCATTGAGTACCGGCTGCTTATACTAGAAGAGAACGCGGAGATGGTGTGTAGACAACGGTACAGGACTATACTTGACTATAGCAGTCGTGGGCATGGGTCTATGGGGCTGAAACACGATGAGATGACTAACGGGAACGTTAGTGCGCCATTCATCACTGCGAGTGAGCTTAGGCAGTATATATATGGGTCACCGATCAGGTCGAAGACTAGAGTCACTGAGGATAAGTTTAGGATAATTCCGAATTCAAGACAATTGCTGATAACGCGTGTGTTCTATCCACGTAGGACATCGATGAATCTGCATGGTACATTTCCGAAGAATTACCAATCTTCAGATAGGCGAGTTTCCATCACCATGTGCTTACCAAGCTATCTGCTGGCAGATATCTCGGACTCATGGGCAGACATAGATGGCTGGCTAACACAAACAGAGCGCCATTTGATGGCTACATCCTTTCATGTGGTGGAGACGCAGGATAACTTCGTCACACTGGTCAATAAACTACTGATTCCAGCGTTGAGATCTTGCCATGAGATTCCCAGGCTGTTTTTGTACCCACAGGATAATATAGATTTCATACATACATGGTTCAAGGATGTTTTCAATTGGATTGAGTTGAAGGAAGGCACGAAGCTGAGCTTTTTGCCGTTTCTCATAGCGAAGACGTTGATAGAGTATCGAGATGACCCACAAGAGTCTGAATGTCATAGAATAGTAATAACTTCCGGTAACTTGGTGATCGCAAACAAACTAGTTTTTATTCTAGGAGGGTTACTAAAACCTCGATATGATGGAGAAATGAAGATAATGATCACACCAGTATCAACTCCAACTCCTAGTAGTCATTTGATGCCTCCCTCGATGAATGGCTCAAATGAGTCATCTTACCATTCATCCAGCAACTCGCATACACCTTCCAAGCTTAAGATTCCGGCTACGATAAATGAGCATAGGCCAAGCAGGCCAAGGTACTCCAGTACTGAAAATATCCATGTGCAATCACGGACTATGGATATACCCATAGTTAAGAGCGACCAGTCGCCATTTTCTACGTCAAGAGGATGGAAGATACCTTCGAGTTATAGATCTGCAACAAGTTCGGTGTCCATTTCTTCTGATGAGTCTTTGGCAGAAGTCATACAGCCATCATCCTTAAAATCTACAACTTCGATACCATTCCAAAATTTTTCATCCTCTTTAAGCAATCAACTGTATTCATCATCTTACGGATCTTGGTTCAATGGCAGTATCACAGGCAGCTTTACGAACTCTAATCCGTTATCCAACGGTACAAGCAACATGGCTACTTTCAGCAGTTCACTTAAGAAGAATAACATTTCAAGTATATTCCAAAGCAACTCTCCGACCGCAGGTACGGATTCCTGGGAGAGACCAGAAAACAATACAGGGTTGAATCCAAATATCACTCTTCAAAGAACAGCCAGTAACAGTTCTTTGCGGCATATGCTCACACCATATCAACAACAATTAATATCACCTTCGACAAATTCAGAATACGATGAGTATCCATGGTTTGGAGCTACCAACAACGCGGGAGGTGCTACCGTTGGAACATCAAATGAGACAGTTGGATCGCAGCAACCGGTGTTACTTCAAGGTGCTCATATGGATACTACTACGTTACTTGACAGCATACGAACCAGTAATAACAATGGTGCTTACACATTTCCTTTGAAAAACGTTGGATTCGATAGGGATTGTAGCAGCTTAGATCATCACAAGTTACTAACAAGCTGTTTTGAAGAGATCTTCGAGGGCGACATCGATGCAAATAAAGTAACAACGATGGTACCTTGCAGTGATATTGCGGTGCATATACACAGCAAGCAAGAGGACTCTGAGGGAGTGACGAGTCATCCTCGTGTGGTCATCGATGTTGATATTCCAGGTACAACTATATCGAAGTATCCAGAGGAATTGCTACCCCGCTACACTATGTATTTATCGCATTTTAATCCGTTTTTTAAACTGCAAGCTATTCCAGCAACTAATGAGATAGAGAACAAAATTGTCCATGGCCTGAAAAGGGATTTCATCAGTGAGAAGTGTGATGTGTCAAAGACTCTATTTATCTCTATGAGGTCTAGAAGCATAAAAGAGATAGTTGTGAGGAAAACCACCTCTATAAATACACCATCGAACAGCAGCAACCAGGACCCACGAAACAAATCTAAGGGCAGTATGCTCAAACAGAAAATCAAGAAAGTGTTTTCCAATGGTACCTGTACTGGTAGAGTCACACCAGTGTTGAACAACTGTGTTGCGTTCGTAGAGGCTGCACTCATGAGTGCAATGTCCCTTTATAGTGATCCAACCATCGACAAGAAATACAGAGATGAGCGCATTTTGAAGATATTTCTAGCGGTAGCTCATTACAACGTGGACGAAGTATAAAATCAAACACAGGCCAAGTCATCTTATCATTGTAATAGGTTTAGTCAATAAAGACAAAAAGATATATGGGCTTATACATATAGCTTACCACGGTGTACCTACAGGAGCAAACAAGTGTGGGCCGTTTATGATGATTATTATAAGCCTTGTTTTGTTGCCAAAAATGGTCTCGAGGGACAGGCCCTCTTAGACAAAGTGAAACGTCATAGTCATTTATTGCTGAGTGGGAGTTGTATATAAAGTAGCCATAACTAATTCTGTTGTTTGTTAGCTCTGTTCTTTACTTGATTAATAGAACAGATAACTTTGTTAAGCTGAAATACCTTTGTCTGATCGGATATTTATAGATTACAAATCAAGAGCATAAAAGGGTTATTTTTTAAACAAGGAACAAACAATGGCTATGATTAAAAATGTGATAGCTGCTACTGCAGCTGCATTGATGTGTGGATCTCTTGTGGAGGCTGAAGTTAGAGGCTATGACATGATTGAGTTCAGCAATGTTGGTTTTACTGGGTCTTATACCCCTGTGAAGAAGATGTCTAACTTAGACAACAACAGTACTTGTAAGTGTGAAGTTGGTGACAGGACTTGGTTCCAAGGTGATAATGCACCATTGAATGAACACTTGTCTGTGCATTTCCGTGGTCCATTGTCCCTAGAAAAGTTTGCATTCTATACTTCTCCTAACTTTGTCATCAATGACAACAGTTCTAATTCTCAAAGTTGGAACCGTTCTGCCTTCTATGATGCTTCTGCTCAAACAGCAGATAATGTTACTTTCATGAATAACCAAGGTGCTGATTCTCCTTGTGTCGGTAAGGCTCTTTCTTACGCAAGCGACAATGGTACCTCTTCTGCTAGCTCTCCAAATGTTTTGAAGGCCGACAACTATGTCAGCTCTGACCAAGAATATTCTATTTTCTCCACTGTCAAGTGTCCAAAGTCCGGCGTCAAGAACGGCTGTGGTTACTACAGAGATGGTATTCCAGCTTTCTACGGTTTTGGTGGTGAGACTAAGATGTTTTTGTTCGAATTCAAGATGCCAACTGAAACCCAATCTAACAGCAGTTCTTTTGAATTTTATGACATGCCAGCCATCTGGTTGCTAAACGATAAAATCCCAAGAACTTCTCAATACCCAATCAACGCTAACTGTTCCTGTTGGTCAAGTGGTTGTGGTGAGTTCGATATTTTTGAAGTCATGAACGGCACTGAAAGAAACCACTTATACTCAACTTTCCACACTTACCAAGGTATTGAAGATCTGGGTACCGGTATTCAAAGTTATGGTTACATTCCAAGAGATACTAGGGGTACTATGATGGGTGGTGTTATCTTTGATTCTAATGGTAACACTGTCAGTTTCATCTCCAACTCAACTTCCTTCGACCAAACTTTATCTCCTTCTGCAGTCAACTCTTTATTAAGAGCAATTCCAAGCAATGAAACTTACAGCACCAAGTTGATGAGTATATCCGGTGTTGCACCATCTTCCTCAAAGTCTAAGTCTAGCGGTGCTGCATTGTCTGTTGATCAAGGTATCTGGTACTATGTTTTCACTGCCTTCACTGCTGTTGCACACTTTTTGTTGATTTAATTGACTCGTGCTGAACTGGTTAATATTTCCCTATAATATATCTTGATGATATGTTATAATTCTTCGCTAGCGAAGATATACCTTCAAACATTGGTGAATTACATATAGCCACAAATGGCCATACTACAAGTACCATTTTTTTTCTTCTCTTTAAACTGTAGTGGTAGATCTTCCCTACCATAATTGATACTGATTAGTTCTTATCCTAACGAAACCAAATCCCTCAAGCGTTTTACTATAGAGTGGAGGGTATATAGATTTTACTGATTTCTTTCTTTTTTATTATTTATAAATTTATGTTTATCAATCGATACAGGGTATTATATTTCAGTTATTTGTCTGAACTGTTTCATATGACTACACTTGCCCAATATTACCTTACTAGAATAATTGTTGGGCAGCCTTTACGAGTCATCTCATAACAATGGGGCATCGAGGCACCATTGATCAACCAAAATGGCAAAATAAAAGGTAATTACTTAAGGCACTTAAGGAGACGTAACCACAACTCCAGCAATTGACTATTTTGATTAGGTTTTCCACATACCTTAGTCGAACATTTTGAAACAACGTCTGCCAAATGAACTGCCATTAGTTCAACTTTAAGAATCAAAGGGATGTGTGTCTAATTCAAAAGAAGAGCAATGATGGGTTTGCCTTATATATAAGCCATTCCTTATTTTATACTGTGGTTATGACCTTCCCTTATATATACCAATGAAGGTAATACAGAAACTACCAGCGCAATAATGAGCTTTGAATCAGCGATAATTGGGTTATGCACTTTAGGGATGCTCGCTTTGGTTCCACCGCTTGCATGGCATACCAAGACTAAAAACACACCTGCTGTCATATTAATTATGTGGCTCATATTAATGGATTTCAAGTGCATTGTCAATGCGGCAATATGGAGCGGCTCCGATTTCATGATGAAGTGGGAAGGTAAAGGTTGGTGTGATATCGTTATCAAGCTTGAGGTCGGTGCCAATGTTGGGATATCATGTGCAGTTACTAATATCATTTACAATCTACATAAGATACTAAAAGCAGATAATGCTCTTTTGAAACATAATAGTTGGAGGAAAATTGCACAGGATTTGTCCATCAGTCTATTAACTCCCATAATGGTGATGGCTTTATCGTACCTTGTTCAAGTCTTCAGGTTTGGGATAGCCAGGTATTACGGGTGTTTGAACATTCTATCACCAACCTGGGTTACAACGGTTGTATATACCATGTGGCTTCTAATTTGGTCGTCTATTGGGGCTATATACGCTGTACTAGTTCTCATCGTTTACTACCGTAAAAGAAAGGATGTCAAGGATATATTATACTGTACCAACTCAGGATTAAATATAACTAGGTTTGCCAGATTATTGATATTTTGCTTCCTGATTATACTTGTTATGTTTCCATTCTCTATCTATCTTTTTGTGAAGGACTTGAGACAAGTTGGTACAAAATTCTCATTCAGAGCAACACATTCTAAAGAGTTTTGGGGTACCATTCTTAAGTTTGATGTTGGTCATAAATTTGTTAACGTGTGGATATATGTTTTGATGTCCTATCTTGTATTTCTCATTTTTGGACTAGGAACTGATGCCCTTGATATGTACGCCAGTTTTATGAGACTAATTGGTTTAGGTTTTACTCTTGATAAGTTCAGTGCTAAGCGGGATGAGAAAAATAATAATAGGTTCAGTGCATTCATGGAGTCAATAATATTACATCAAAACTCAGATATGCAACAGAGATACTCAGAGTCGTTAACCCCTACAAGTCAAGATTGTACTTTCGATTGTGAAATGGGAAACTTCAAGGATGCCATGTTCTCAAACAAACCATACCATATTAATGTTAAGAAGTCTTATGTATTGAACGATTGTGTCCTGGAAAAAATACCTCAGGGGCAATATTTGTTGTCTGATTTATACAGCTATGATGACCAAATAACATTCCATCAGCACTCGGCTAATCCATTAGGATCATTAGGGCATGTATATTCGATCTCCTACCGCAGTGAGGTGAATTCAGCCAATACAAATAAAGAGATAGATACAGAAGGTAGTAGCAATGGATCCCCAATAACTAGAGTAGAATCGGGATAAAACATGTAAAACTAAAGCTATTCCATACGCATTTGTGCTTTAATTCACTACGATTTCTATGTCTTACCACAATGAAAAGAGAAGAAAATTATATAAATATTAATCAAACATACCTAACAGTTATAAAAATATTTTAAGAGATGTATAATAAATCCAATATAAAATAATATAAGGATCACTTTTAGAAATGCCATTCATTGAAATTCTCATATATAAGCTGCCAGGTATGTAACTCATTTTGTAACTCACTAAATACGTCACTGTGAGTGATGGTTAAACTCATCTCGCGAAATTGGTCAATCCTTCAGGTGACGCAGTAAACAGCGCTAAGTAACATGCAGCAACTATAATACGTGCAAGCACTCCAAGCTGAACAACTTGGTGCTTTCTAGATTATGGCTAAAGGTTAATTGGATAGCTGTTGTTCGAAATCGAGTTTGACTAGTGATTGATAAGCGCATTGTAAACCTTCATTGGAGCTGTTTATCCTGGAAAAAAGTGCCCTTAATTTGGTAGGCCAGCAATAATCACATTACTCTACAAGAGAAACTTGAATACTGCTTGGATTTTTTTGCAGCTATTAAGCTAGGTTGAAGTACCCGATAGATAATATAGGGACAAGGAGCTGAAAATGGATGGTTCTGTGTATCACCATGCGGCAGACCTTTGGGCAAAAGCCGACTTGACTAACTTGCAAAAGGATCTGGATACGTCGATTCTGGCAATAAAGGATAGAGAGTCAAGTTCTTTAGAATCTAGAAAGCACCTTGCGAGTGAGACCAAAGTTTTCAAGAAACTAGAGTCGGATGAGAAGCTCAATGGTATCAACAAGATTATCAAACAATACCAGCAGGAAATCGACAGTTTGACGAAAAGAGCTAAGAGTGCAGAGCAAGACTTGCTTGATTTCTACTCAAAGATATCAGAAGCCCCTGATCCTTTACCCTTATTAAAAAATTCGGCGGATAACGTGGAAAAGATTGAAGATTCAGATAAATTGAATGGTAAAATTACTGAGTTAGAAGATAAGCTGGCGAGATGCGCTGACTACGATAAGATCAAAGAGAGGTTATCTGATTTGGAACAAAGTTCAGTGAAGACACTTGCAAAAAGACTAGCAGCCAAGGAGCAAGAGTTAAATTCCACTTGGGAGGAAAAACAGAGAAACTGGAGTGAGAAGGAAAAGGAATTATCCAAACAGATTACCATATTACAAGACAATAATAAAGCCTTAGAAGCTACCATTGCCAAGAAGATTGATATCGAAGGTGGTGAAACTACTAGTACGGGTACTCCTTCGTCAATGGACTTTAGTACTTCTACTGAGAGAAATCTTCTTGTGCAGGAGCTAGAATCTTCTCAATCCCGAGTATTCCAATTAGAAAAGAGAAATGAAGAGTTGAGTGGTAAATTAGCTAAGGCAACCAGTGAAGCTGAAAAGGAATCAGATTTAGCTGCAAAACAACAGCAAATCAGTCAATTGGAAAGTGAAAATGCCTTGATTATGGCATCTTCCGAAAGGGAGCGTACAAACTTGAATAATAGAACCAGAGAACTTCAGCAAAAAGTGGATAATCTGAAGACTGAATCGGTATCATATAAAAATGAATTAGAAACGCTCAGAAGAAAGGTCAATACTTTCTCGGATTATAATGAAATTAAAAGTGAACTTGAAGCTCTTAAGAAGATTGAGTTTGGAGCTAGTGATGATGCCGATGATGAAGATGACCAGAACCAAGAGTCCAATAAGGTTCAAAAGAGTCTAATGAATGCTAATAAGAAACTGCAAGCAACATTGGTAGAGTTGAGAACTGAAAATATAAGTCAAAAGGAACTAAACTCAAAGCTACAAAAAGAAATCGCACAATTAACTGATAAACTGGGTGAACTGGAAGAGGCTAATGCTAAACTCGAGATTGACCTGCAGCAGATTGAAGATATTGATCAAAAGTTTAATGATACAGCAAGCATGGTATCAGGAGCGACGAGACAGATGAACAATAGAACATCGAAGGGAAGAGGAAAGTTATCGCCCACAAGTTCTATTGTTGGTATACCTGAAGAAGGCGAGTATGAGCCTATGCAAAACACTGCCATTTTACCAATTATTACAAAGCAAAGAGATAGATTCAGAAATAGAGCTACAGATTTGGAAAAGCAACTACGTCAATTGAATCAGGATAAGGGTAAATTAAGACAGGAAATGCAAATACTAAAGGCTGACAATACCAAACTTTATGAAAAGGTACGCTACCTAACTAACAATCAAAATTCTTCTACAATTGGAGTTTCCAATTTAGATACAGAGGCTCAATTGTCTCATAGTTATGACGAGTCATTGAACCCTCTTTCAAAATTTAAGAAGACTGAAAGAGATTATTATCTCAACAGACATCTATCTGTATGGGAGAAACTCTTTTCAACGTTTGCGAAAATTGTCCTTCAAAATAAGTCTACTAGGCTAATTTTCTTACTATACTGTGTGTGTCTACATGGATTAGTATTCATGATGTCGATGTATGTTATTAACATAAGCGGTTATCTCACCCCAGAGGTCAATGTCGTGCAAACATCGGCTTCAAAGATTGGTAACGCGGTTGATAAAAATATATAAGAGGATAATTGATTTTAGTAGATGACAAAGTAGCATCTTTCCGTAAGTGTATAGAACATTGTGTACATACTGTGAAAAACCTCTACTGGGAATAATATACATAAAATGAAAGACGAATAGTATGCTAAATACATTGTAATTAGCATTTCATGATGGTATAATATTATAACATGCCGAGATTTGGTCATGCAAGGCAACGACTTTTGGACTTAATTTACATATACACTAAATATCACAAAAGAATGCTTAGTTTTTTAAATTTGTGTATTTTAACTCCTAAACGTATATTAAAAATGTAGTATAATTTTGTTTATTTGGATGTAATAAGTAAAGGTTTTTATATGATGAATGATTGTAAAAGTTGCTAAATTAAAAGATTATTGAAAACCCTTTTCACTTAAGCAGTAATACGCTTTTGAGAAGCAATTCTACCTCTTTGTCTGGAAGACAATCTGACAAGCTTCTTTTCAGCGGCCTTGGCGACAGCTTCTTCCTTTTCGGTGACAACCAATTCAATGTGAGATGGAGAAGATTCGTACTTGTTAATTCTACCGTGAGCTCTGTAGGTTCTTCTTCTTTGCTTTGGAGCGTGGTTCACTTGGATGTGAGAAACGTATAGCTTGGTAGCGTCCAAACCCTTGGCCTGTAAATATAGCATTTCATGTTCCTTGGAATCGGTTTTTCCCCAACCAAAATTATAAGCATAATGGAACTTCCAAATATCCAAACCCATTGAATTTTGCAATAAGAGCATGATAAAATCTTGCAGAAAGATTATGGCATCCAACCAACGTGTAATTTGTAAACCATTTCGTTTGTATATTCATTTTGCCGCATTTCTTAAATTCAGATATTATATCATACATTTATCAGATTTGGTTCAGGAAGTATCTCACTGCTTGGTGATCATGATATTCGGGAAAATATTTCAGAGAACATAAAAATTTAAACTGTTAGTAAACTTGAACTTATATTATTTGGGTTATTGTGTGATGAAATTACGATATATCTCTCATTCTGGATCAGACTTCAAAAAATTTCATCCAAAACACTTGTAAGTGTCTTTTCACATTTGGAATGGACAGTATAGTTTCAAACAGATTCTGGATATTATCAACAGTCATATTAATGAATCCTCGTATATTCGTTATTAATTCCACTTCGAGAGGTATACTCAAAAAATTTCTTCATTTTCTCACACAGATATTATTCTTGATGGACTTCATGTCCACTTCAAATCATTTCATAAAAAACATACTTCAGCGTTGGCAGCAGCGTTTTGCAAAAGACCTTGGATGAACTTAACAGACTTAGCTGGCCATCTAGCCTTGGTGACACCGAATTCCTTACCTTGAGCGGTTCTACCGATGGAAGAGTTGTATCTTCTGAATGGGATAGCTCTTTGGTGTTCTAGGACTTGGTCCAAGTACTTTTGAGCCTTGGTCAATTCCCAACCGTTAATAGCTTGAGCGGTTTCCCTGGTGTTCTTGAAAGAAACACGCAAGTAAGAGCCACGAGCAGAAGCAGACTTAGCTGGGTTAGTAGAGGTAGCACCGTATCTGGCCATTGCTATATTTCGTTACTGGTTTCCTTTTATTGTTTCAAAAAACAAAGTACCAAATGAATAACTATAAGCTATTATATATCAAGGTATAGCGTCTAATAATAACTATACAAAATTTCAAATATATGAAATCTCGTTATTGCCATACTCTGGCATAACTCACTACACAACATTTTTCCAGAATTTCCAAAGTGATGAGAGGGACTCATGGGTACGGTATCAGCTTGGTAAGAGAGCAGACCATCTCTGATCGATGCTCCCTTTGGTCTGCTCAGAATGGCAATGAGGTACCCTGAGCCTAGGCTGCCTTCCTCTGCCTAAACCTTCGCTGGACTTACGCACGGTCTGAGCCTAGACTGACCGGTTTGATTGCAGGGCTCTTCCTGGTGTTGAAGCTCTCCCCCTTCCAGAGCCCTCAGTACTGGGAGAGCGTAGACGGGGTGAATCTTGCTTACAGAGTCAGGAAAGTCCATCTCCCTGTCTAGCCCAACCACACACCCCAGTAGCCGGTGGTAACCGCAGGCTGACGGTTTGAGTAAGCTGGACTGGTGTGCCATTCCTACCTCCCTGTGTGAATGGAGGGTTGGACTGGAACCAGCAGCTGAGCCTGTTCCTATTGCATGTCTCCCTCAGTGAAACTCTCTAATGGGAGCAAAGGACTTGCGATACTGTCGAAGTCTGTGATGGCTTCTGCCTAGCCTTACTGATGGGAGAAGCCCTACACGGGGAGTGATGTCAGTGTGGTGGAATTTGCCGTCTGTGGAAGATACGTTGGGGAGCTCGCACAGCTGCAACATCATTACCACCGTTTCAAATGAGGGTTCATGGACCTCTACTGAATTGCTTAGAAAATCAGCATCTGGTATACATTCATTCGTCAATAATGTCAATTTTCCTATAGTTGTTACATATTTTCAAAGTGTAAGGTGTCCGGGTGTTATTTGGTAATGTATGGGTGTATTCTATAAAAGTCACAAATAGTGGTGTATTTTTCAGTTGCATTGTTACCGGAATACTGTGCAGAAGCTATAAGTATTGCTAGTTTTGTCTATGAGTAGAGGAAAACTGTGAACCTGATGAATTCTATAAAGAAGTTCTAAGTATATGTATTATATTATGTTGTGTGCTTTTGAAATGCTGATTATGTGAAATTCTCCTTGCCTGTGTGGGGATATTTTTCCCGCACAACAATAAAATGCATGGCCGGAGGTTTATCTGTTACATGCGGGTATCATTGAATTATGTCTCTATAACTGTGTTATGCTTTGATTTTATAGTTGGCATTGCCAAGCTATGCCCTACACCTTATCATATCATTGGATGGCTGGGTGCAATATAACGGTATATCTGTTCTGTAATTACATTGTTAGGGAACTCAAAGAGATATTCCGAGTCATCGATCATAGCAATACCAGTGCGTCCCAATCTCTTGAGATCGTGGATCTTGCTATTAAATTGGAAGGTAGTTCGTGTATCTGTAGTCAACTCAAACCTTATGCCTTTTTTGTTGTTGGGAGTTTCTAATGAATAAATATTGACAAGTCCTATGTGACGTGGACACCACCTACCGTTATTCTTTGTGTGTAATCTGGCTTTGATGTCAGAAAGCACTAAGATGTTCTTGACTGACGCCATACTTTTGAAGTCATGGACGTTCAAGTCTGATACCTCAGTTGATGATCTACTGACGTTGCTACTAACTTGACTCATATAAGATGATGAAGCGTCACTTGACAAGGTCCTAGTTGTAGTGGAGTTTGAAATTGAGGATAACATATCACCATTGATACAGTGATCGATTGTGTTCTTCAATCTTTCAGCCTCTTCTGTTCTCAACGATAACACTTGATACCTTGGTGTTGTATTAGTTAAGTCATCCAGTATCGTAGCAAGAATGTCTTTAGTTGGAATAGAAATTTGGATATCCTTGGCTGTTGAACGAGTAGTTTTCCAAATATTGGATATCCTAGTAACAAACTTGAATCTACCACTATTGCTTGGATTTTGTAAAGTCAAGTATACTGCTTCATGATCTTTGACTAAAGACAGTAATAGCGGGAATGAGGAGAGGACCTGCCAGGAAGATTTATCCCAGCAGGAAGCCTTAGTGACCTTCAACTGCAGAATCGAAGTTGTATTGTCTAGTTGAAATCTATCAGAATCTTCGATGTACTTATCGCTGACCGTCGTGGAAGTTGAATCGTTGCTGTTGACAGAGAAGAAAGTTCTTGAGCTTGAGGCGCTATTCAATGATAAATTTGATGAGCTCATCTGAGAGTTGATTTCCAATTTTAAATTATTTTTATTTTTGGATTTATTTTTATTGCTAAATATGCTCAGTAGAGATGACTTCTTTCTCAATAGCTGTGGTTTATGATCTTCGACACTTGGATTGAACACGGGTTCTTTTTCTAATTCATCATTTGAAACTATACTCTCTTGATCACTAACTTCAGGTGTATTTTGTGAGATATTATTAATTCTGTCCAAACTGAAAGTTTGTGAAACAGTTTTGTAGTTGGCTTCACGAGGAGATTCTAAGAGCTTAGGAGATAGAGTTAATTCAAGGCTTCTATCTAGCGCTATTAGCTTATCGTAGCTCAAATATTCAATCTCATTAAGTGAAGGTGATGTTATAAGTTCCTCTGTTTGGCTAGTATATATTTCATTAATTGGATTGGATTGGTGAATAGCAAATTTGAATCCAGGATCTTCTTCTAAGTCATCAGATTTGGTGATATTTGCCTGACAGTTTTGAGACTTTTTCTGAGGTATGTTCAGGGCAATACCTTGGTGACTTACAGGCCGTAGTTCCGATAATTTGGTATGTTTTATCTTGAAGTTTTGGAAACTATGAGAAGGATTTAACATTGATGTACTAGCCTTCACGTTAGTACGTGCTTGTTCTTCGGAAAACAAATTTTCCAAATAAATTTTCCAATAAGTACTCCAAGATACTTTGTCAACGCATTGTATTAGAAGTTTTTTTGTCAATGAATTATTAGTGACTAGTTCTAAACTATCCTCAAATTCTGAAAATATAACCATGTCTCTTTGCTTTAGTGTTTGAAATAGTAATGTACGCCCCATATTGAGTAGCTCCATTCTTCCTTCAACAAGTTCCTTAAGTAATTGCTTGGCACCGTTAGTAGAAAAGGACTGACGTTGGGAATTAACATAAAAAACAGCTAAGTGGCCGTTCTTCAATTGAGCTATCTCAATCAGCTTGTTATCAATGTGAAGATCAACAGATGATAGGAAAAAATAGCCCCGCTTTTCGATATCATTAACCGTCAGAAGTGGAGGAGCAATTAGTGGATTTGACTTGGCAAAAATGTCACGGACTTGATCCAAATGTATGGTGTTGCAATTAATAATATTGTACTGAGTCATGAATTGGTATTCAAAAGAATTTAGGAGATCAGAAAATTGGTTTCCTTCGTTACCTAAAAGTTCAGTAATAGAATCGAGATTCAAGTAAAGTTTTATCAAGCATAGCATGAAACGAGGTTCTGTACCTATACGAAATATTGATATAGAATAGTCGAATATCAGCTTGCAACCTTCCATTAAAATAACAGTATAATACTTCATTAATTCCTGCTCTAAGAGAACATCTTTAATTATTGGTAATGGCACATCAATTTCGTAGTGTTTAAGCGTTCTCTCTATTGTAAGAGACTTTTGTATGCAGAATTGCAAAGCCTCGGTACATTTTTGTAAATTGTTGGCAAAAGAACTAGCTTCAATATTTGAAATAGTGCCGTTGAGGCTCCTCTTTGCAGTATCTGTGCAAGCCCATTGCAACTGTTTCAGAAGCTGAACATTGTATGCCCATCTAGACCTCAATGTATGAATATCCATTCTTATAACTTGTGAAAGAGACCAGCACTATATACCTCCTTTTTTTTATCACTGAACGCTTATTAATTGCTTAAAATTATCTTATTATATGGGCCACAGATAGAATTAGTTTGGTGTTGATATTCTATGGTATTAATTTTTCTCAAAATACCATCCTTAAATAGAACAACCATACGTTTTAGAGAATAGGGACTATTAAATGTCTTCTCCACATATGTTGTGTTAGAGTTGGCATAATAATGTGTGAAGAATAATGTTTGAGTATACTAATAAAAGCCGTAGCCAAAGAAACCCCAGTCAATTTCACTTTGGTATTTTTTTCTAGGAACGCTTGAACCTTTTCGAAGACGCGAAAACGCGTAAAAATTATTCACCAAAAAAGAAAAAATATTAATGGAAATGCAACACTATTGCACAAGGCCAACAATAGATAGTCAGTCAGTAGGTATTTTGGCCAGACCTTTTGGATTAGTAACGCGTCTTCAACTGATAACCTGTGGACGGATCAATTAATTAAAAATCAATTTAGACCAAAAGAAGTATTTTAACTATTAATAAAAGTTATGCCGAGAAAAGAGTTACTCATGGTTTACAAAAGGCATCATAATTTTTTTCAGCTCTTCTTTGTTCCATGAATTAGTATCTGTGCACTGATTCGATACCGTTGTAATAATATTAACTAATGAAACTACCACATTTTCGTCTGTAATATTTCTTGACAAGACAGGCAAATAATATTTCTGTACCAAATTAGAAGGCTCAGGCTGTTCGCTGCTGCTGCATTCTTTTGTGAGAGCAACAAGGCATTGCTCTACTTGTACTCGTAATGGCTCGTCATGATTGTTTAGAAGTAACTCTATTAAGTGTGGAACATTTGCATCAGAATAATTCTGTGGAAGCTTAGTGATATTCTCCAGCAATTTAGTGAGAGCTTTACTCTGATGGATTGTCTGTATAAATAACAGATGTATCATTATCTGGTCAGTGAGATCTGTGTCTTCGTTGAGTACAAAGTTGTCTAATATACTGGAAACTGTTTCAATCAATATGTTATATTCACAGGCTCTTGATAATGCCCTCCAAAATAATGGATTGTTAAGGACTGTCAGGTTCTTCTCACTATGAGATATAAGTTCATTTATCAATGTGGTAAATAAATCGAAATCATTTTCTTGAAGGTCTTTATCTTCTGAGTTCAAAAATGTCAGAGTATCTATTATAATCTTATCCTGTTCACCTAAGTGTTTATTAATAAGATTTTTGATAATCATGATGGCATATCTAGACCGCGTAGTTATACCAGGAGTATTGGAGTGATTTTCCAAATGATTAATCATTGAACCGCCACATTCCTCGATAATACTGTTGTCGATACAGAGTTTTATCAAGAATTCAACCAAAAAAAAGAAGTTGTAATTGCAATAATTTTTCCTACTATTATACCTCGCATTAGAGGTAAGTGATAGTACTGATTTCATGGGCCCAGAGTTGATTAATTTGGGATGAGCATTGAGTGCAGTAAAAACATTATGCTCTCGCACCAAGGAAATCGTCAATTCGCTTAGCGAGATTTGTTCTTTACTCGGCCCTTCATCTCCTTTGATATATGATGCAAAAGTTGACAAAAGACTTCTGTTAAGTGCCTCCTTTTTTATGGTTATTTCAGTAGGGGTACGAGGAAGAATGTCGCATCTCATTAATTCGTTTACATTATCAATATAGGACATATCAATAATGTGTTTGTCGTAGAGAATTGTAAGAATTTCAATTAAAGTTTCTAGTGTGTCCGGTAGCAAGCCAATATTGTTTTTCTCTAGGTTGAGTAACTTGTAAGCAGTGATGTAAGATAACTGCGCTTTTTCGTCTCTTCCGAATGCAATAGATTCGTTACTAACGCATATAGCTTCGTTAGAAGTACTGGATTCGACCTCTATTTGAGCATAATCATCATTATCATTTTCGACAAGTCTCAGCTCTTTGTCCAAATTTCCGATTAAAACTGTCATTTTTAATAGAGAATCTATTACTTTGTTGTAAGGAGCACTTAATCCATATATACTTGTTATTCTTCCACACTTCTCTATTATAGCAAATAATCTGGTATTATTCGACGAAATTTGATTGGCATGAGTCGTTGATAGAAATGCGCTTACCAGAGAGAAACCAAATGTTTCAAAAATTGCGCCAATGAAGTCTGTAAAATCCTTAGTTCTCTCCTCATGTTCTTGTATCTTGGAAGACGGCTTTGTAAGAATAAATGCAGATGCTATCAAATTGTTCCAGTCATCTTTGAATAGCTGCTCATTGCCATGGTGTTCTTCCGGCATTAGTATTTCTTTTTCTTTAATGGAGTTGTATAGTTTTGCTAAGAAACTGTCTGGGAAATCTGCACCTTTGTAACATCCTCTTAGATTGCTCGTATAATCACTGAATGACATATGTGTTTTTATTTGAGGGTTGTGGAGATCAGTATTCAGCATTATTAAGGAATAACTGAGCACAAAAGCACTGTCGGCATCACAAGTAACATTCTCATTAGAGATGCTAACACACAACTCACTATCTGCCTCGTTAGAATCAATACTTTCAGGTTGAATGTTCTCGTTTTTCCTTTCATTTTGTGACGAATACACTTCCGAAAACATTTCAATAATTCTTTCTATTTGTTGTGATTCTCCAGGTAACCTGAATTTAGATAGCATTATTCTTAATGCTTCATCCAATCTAAAATCCCGAAAATCAAAGTTCTGCATGTATGATTGCAATAATTTTTGTTCATTAGGATCACATAATAATAGGCCAATCTTTTGCTTGTTTAAAGGGCCTTTATTTTCGAATAAGAATGTGGCAATATCCTTATCTGAAAGAGTTTTTAGAAATCCAGATCTATGAAAGTAAGTGATACCCTCCTTGGGTTTCTTATTGAACCTGTCAACACAGGATAAGTATTCAATTTTTTTTTTCTTCTGAGAGATTATGTCACTCCCTTCTTTTATGCCATTTGTGGACATGGAAGCATTCTTTATGGTCATTTCATACATGAAATTTATAAATATCTCTAAGCTCTCAAAAGATAATAGCCACGTATTAATATCATCATTCCCGTTAGAAGTTAATAATTTGCATAATGTACCGGAGATGATATTGGCCAGGTCCATTCTATTTAGGTTGCAATCATAGTTAATAAAAGCATCCACAAGATAACTTGGTTTTCGCTTCCACATAATTGATATAGATTCAAGAAATATTTCTTTAAGCTCCGACTTTGTTTTTTTGGACCTCTCTCCTGTGAAAATGGATTTATCCAACAAAATATCACAAATGTGTGAAAATGTTAATTCTATCTGAGGCCTTAAGTATGGTTCCATATTGATTGTCAGAGTTATGAAGAGATCAAGTGCAACTTTAACCAGCTCCTTATCATATACTGTTCTAATGACATATAGCACCTGTTCAAAGATCTGATCCGCAACGATACTGAATAATGAGGGGAACAAAATGATGTCTTTGCCAGCCACTTCAATACCACAGATTATTAAGCTGAATCCTAATGCTTTTACCTGTTTTGTGTGTTTGTTGTCTTGATCAATTGTCAATAAAGAGAGCAGTAGTTGCAGATATCTTTTTATCACAGGCAGGCCACAATTTGGGTCCTTATATTTATTTTCCTTTATTAGATCGACTGTCGAATTAAAATATTCATCTCCTTTTAATCCCATACTATCTTCTTCCGAGGAACTCCTATTAGCCAGATATTTCTTTAAGGTTGATGATCCTAGGCTCTTATCATTGATGTAGTTATTCGTATCGTCACTACTCTTTAGCGATCGTATTTTGTTGAAAGCAATCGCTGTTAATTCATATATTGAGGAACGCGCATACTCTTGTAGAAGCGGTGATCTTTTTGAATTGCATGCTAAGGTTATCGTAGTTTTCAGTAAATCGTAAGCAACTGAATCGGATAGTATTTCAAAAGATTCTTTTGTTATAGAGCTCCTTAATAAAACCAGAGTTTTAAATAAAATAGAATCATCGCTTGTTTTATCATATGCATCAAAACTAATGTTATTCAAAGAGTCTATCAACATTCTAAAGGCCGTTGAATAATTCGACATATTAACGTTTATTACTTCAAAATTAATAAATTTCTCCAATGCATCTAGAGTCCTGATAGTGGCTTCCCTATTCAATCTTGGAGAGATCAGTGTTCGGTTGAAAGGCGCTACTATTGTACATGCATCGATGTTATCCAAAGTTTGCGACAGCAATACTGTGTCAATCAAAGTCTGTAGTTGGTTTTTTACAGCTGTTTTATCATCAACATCCTCAGTGCCTTCACCTTTCATGAGTTCAGCCTTTTGGGTGTCTTCTTCATCTTCGGAGTATTCATTAGACCCACCTATCAGATCAGGGACAGCTGGTATGTATTCATCTTGGCGCTCACTTGCTATTACATATAGCAACTCTCGGCATTCCCTGAGGATTATTGTATTTGGATCACTCACAAGCATTATCTTTTTTATATTTGAATAGCAATTCCTTTTGCTATACTCCAAATGGTATACGGTATGAGTATTAACTTTTATCAGGGTATTCTATAAACTTGCCAAAATGTGTAGCACCCTTTATCAGTCAACAATGTTTGTCGTCTGAAGCTTGCAGTTAATAGTTAACAAATCGTGCAATTGCTACAAAACCTTGAAGTAGCGGTCATCGACTGAACAGAAATGCATTGTTATGATGATCCATGATTTCAATATGTTTTGGTCTCTAGCTCAAAGTTCCACGCGAGCATCTCCCCTGTGAAAAAAAATATTAAAATCAGTTTGACAAAAATAAAAACTGCGATGAGCTACTAATATAGGTAATATTGGGTTCACATAAAAAGGCTATTTTTCGGAGTTAGTATTTTAGCATATTAGTCTGTCGTTTCTCATTTACCGTATAGCTTGTGGGAATTCCTACTTTTTTTTGCTAACACAGAATTTTTGTTACCGAACTATAACAATGAAGGTCTATTTGGACATTGCAATTGCAGGCGAGCAGATTGGTAGAATTGTCTGCGAGCTTTATAACGATAAAGCACCTAAGGCAGTAGAAAACTTCCATCGCTTATGTGTTGGTAGTGGATCTGTTGGTGGTATTCATTTGACATATAAAAGATCATGTTTTCACAGAGTCATAAGAAACTTCATGATACAAGGTGGTGATCTGGTTTTTGGAAAGGAGGACAACCTTGATTCTGATAAAGTTGGTTTAGGTGGATGTTCCATTTATGCTACAGAGGAGGAAATAAAAGATGACACTAAAGAATTGCAGTGTCACGGGTTGTTTGAGGATGAAAATGTGGGTGAATTTGATGAACCATTCTTGTTGGCCATGGCCAACACTGGTTCCCCAAATACTAACAGCTCGCAATTCTTTATAACTACATACCCCTCTCCGCATTTGACTGGCAAGCACTCAATCTTTGGGAGAGTAATTCACGGAAAGTCTGTGGTTCGAACCATTGAATATGGAAAAGTTGACAAAGAAGGTACACCTGAAAATTTAGTTGTTATTGAAGACTGTGGTGATTGGGATGAAACCATGTCAATTCCTCTTTACAATGCATCAAACTCTACCATTGGAGGAGATATTTATGAGGAATACCCGGATGATGATACTCATTTCGATTCCGAGGACTTTGCAGCTGCCTACAACGCCTCAAATATCATAAAAGACTCTGGTTCGGCTTTGTTCAAGATTAAAGATTATCAAAACTCATATTACAAATATATGAAGGCTTTGAAATACGTGAACACTTACATACCAGAACAAGACGTTGATGAGAAACATTGCCTATTATTCATTGAGTTGAAGAAAAAGTTATATCTAAACATTTGTCTTGCCTTATTCAACCTAAAGGATTATGATGAAAGTATGAAATATGGCCACTATTTACTGGAGTTGGATAACGTTGATGATAAGGACAAGGCAAAGGCTTACTACAGAATTGGCAATAGTTTGTTTGCTAAAAAGAGATATGATGAAGCACTAAAAAATTATAGATTATGCAGAGATCACAATCCAGATGATAACGTTATTGGCCAAAAGATCGAGAAAACAGAGGATATCCTGGAGAAGGAGAAAGAAAGAACCAAAAAAAATATATCTAAGTTTTTTAGGTGAATTGAAAAATTCAGGTTCTTTGCTGAAAACAAAGAACAAACATATATGCATTATAATGAGTTGGTAAATATCATCGATCTATTATACCCTTACATAAAGTCATCAAGTAAATTCTTTACTTTAGGCGGCTCGCTTCTTAAAGCAACGTTTTCCTCAGTTACAGTTTTATTTTCAACAGAATTCTGGCTAGAATTTGTAACGCTTGTACTTGGGATTGTTTCAAAATCATCTAAAAGACTTCTAGGTTTGTTGGGGACCGATTTTTCAGTAAGTTTATTGTCATTATCTTTTCCCTCAGGCATATTATTGTACGTGAATGCATCGAGTAGATTTTTTGGTTGTTGATCAGGATTTTTCTCGATTTTTTGAGTACACAAACTATCTGTATTCGTATTCATACCACCTGAAGGTTTAAATTGGTCGAGGATACTAGAGGTACGCAAGTTGTTATTGGAGTTAAAATCGTCCAGTACACTTTTAGTAACATTATTTGCGCTACTTAAAGATGTGTTGTCCTCACCGGATTTATCAAACATATCAAAGAGACTCTTCCGGACCTTATTTGTCGAAGTAGGCTCTTCTGTCATAGCATTGATACCTGAATAGGTCTGGTCTTTGATTGGGCTGAAGAGTAGTTTAGTTGCAACTTTAGGTTTGTCTATAAAGTTCCAATTTTTCACTAACGAGATAGCCAAGTAATCGCAACCCATGCGACATAAAATTTCGGTGGCTCTTAGGATTAGGTATCTTTCATATTCATTACTCAGATCAAGAGAAGCTAAAAAATATCTCAAATTTCTATTCCTCAAATGATTGTATAAAAACAATAGTGCGGGATCCTCAACCAAGAAGGATTTGTTCACAACTTTGTTTTCTTCCACTAACTGCTTATTATCTTCTAGATCGTAGGGTGCAGTGATTAAGGCTTTTATTGCCAGTTCTTGCTTTCTTAATTTCCAGTAAATATAGCTAGTTGTCCATCTATCATTGTCTACAATTGCAGTCGGGAGGACTTCCTTCGTTAAAAACTCCGCTAGTATAGGACCATTATCGCCTTCATATACCCGGCATACTGCTATGGCGAGATCAATATCCTTAAGTTGACGGCAAATAACATTCACAGAATCTTTAAGAGAATCCGCCAATAAGAAGAAACTCGCAGCCTCTATGTATCTATGTTTGCTAGATAGCACAAAAGCATTTTTAAGGGCCGCTGTGCGCCACCTTGATTGTTTGAAGTCATTACCAAGAAATTTCATCATCTTTTGTTGTTCAGGATGGCCCGGACATACTCTCCATAAGCTTGATAGTACCTGCTTTTTCTTCAAAGCTAGGTAAAATACAGCACACCTATTAGGGTCTCGAGTATCATCTTTAGAAAACTCATACTTAGCAATTTTTTCGAAGCTGGCTAACAAATCATCTTGTTTTGCCCAATATGCAATTTTATATTGCCTAGCTTGCTGCCACGATAGTATTTGTGCACCCAAAATGGACATTAAGAGTTCTTTATTATCTGAATGTAAAGCCCATGAAACATCTCTCATCAATACGGATTTTTGAGATTTCTTGTGCGATTGGTATAGTTTGGTACCGAGTAAAAATCGTAGCCCGTTGAAATCTACAGTAGATTGGTGCTTCATTAGCTCTATCACAGTAGTAATAACTGTCATCAAAGTGATCTGTTGATGTCTCGTCATATATGGTAATGCAATCTTGGTTAGTTGTTCACTTAGTTGCCCCGCAACTTGCTCATTAAACTCTTGATATGGTGCCGGAAAAATTTCTTTGGGATAGTCTTTGTTCAAACGGTACAAAAACTTATAAGGTTCAATGTTGAGTGTTGAATCTAAATCGATAATATTTTTAGCGTTCAGTTCCAATTTGCGTAGCTCTAAAAAAAGCCTTAATAATAGTTCTTTCACTAGCTCAAGTTTATTAGCATACAATGCTTGGATTAAAAATTGCGGGTGATATACTGGTAAAGGACCATTCAATACACTGCTTAAGTGGAACAAATCATTTGAAAATATCATTCTAGAACCAATAGAGGCATGCGTGAAAGGGTCATTAGTATCTAGAGTCTTATCCTTGACATAAAATTGATTTCCTGAAGCCACCACAAATATACCGTCCTTCATCCAGATAGAATCACCAATCTTATGGGCCGTGTGAGAGATCACATTTATATCCTCTATTGGTAAATAGCTTGGTGTTTTGTTAGTATAGTCATATCTTAGCTGGGTATAGAGAATGACATGGCTCTCGAAACCAATAGATACTACGCTTTGGTGATGTACAGTGTTTGTCCAGTCAATATCCAATATTGGCTCTTCAAAATGCTCCTCATACTCTAATACGCCTCTTCTCATGTCCCATAAGGACATAATCTTTTCAGATTGATCGACTATACACATTTTACCTGTCGATGATCCCCTAACTAGTCTTAATTTTTGACCTCCTGTATTTATTTCATGTGCCTGTATCCAAGAGAGTTCCAGCTTCTCGTAGTCTATTTTCGCCCTAAATGTTATTACAGTTCCTCCTGTTGTACATACTGCTAAGAGAGGTCTGTTAGCATTGAATGTACGATGTACAGGATCGATCGTGGAAAGTTGGTGTATTTCTCTTCCATCCAAGGCCAAATTTTGAGATCTGATCTCGGAAATACCTCTCCTTTCAGACACTTCAAATGCATTGATACTACCGTCATCATAAAATATTGCAATAAAGTGCCTATCATGATTATGTTTTTCTTCAGGAGTATTTAACATCAAAATGGGCTTAACGGTTTTATCTTTTTGCAACGTTAACTCTGCTTCTAGAGTACTGAGCTTGGTATCAGACATCTTCGAATCGTAATTGGGACACCTCCATGCTTGTAGTTTATTGTTCTGTAGGAGCGCAATAACCAATTTTCCTTTTTCATGCACGACAGCTGTTTCGATGGGACTTTCTGTACAAATAATATTTTTCATTCTCAATGTTATACCGTGACCCAAGTATTGTGGAGTCCACACACAATTCTCTGAAAATCTAGTTGTTGTCAACAGTGCTTCACCATCACTACTTCTGATTAGCTTTTGGATGGACTTGTTATGCCCAGTGAATTTATGTTCCAAAGTTCCAATTACCTCTTTATCATTATCTAATAATTCTGCTAAGGATATTGTTGAATGTCTTATCACACCTTTTAAATCATGTATAACAATCGAAAGGATATTGTCCTTTGATGTGAAAGGTTGCACCTCGCTGAAGTAAAGTATGTCAGGTTTCGCAACAAAGGAGTCTTTATGTAATCTCTTATTATGCAGTAATCTTTTCTTCATAATTCTCGGTGGATCATTTGATAAATGATCAAGAGCATGGATCTCAACGTTACCTTCACTGTCCGCTAGTAGAACGACGTCTGAGTTAACTATTGTGTTACGATCAATAGATCGCAGTTTGCTATTTTTACTACAGTAACTTAGCAGCCAGTTATCTATTATTAGGCAATATCTTTGTCTATGACTTAGTGTTAAAGATCCCCACAAATCTACTGTATGGCAACTGTCGAGTTTATAGCAAAACCATACACGTAGTTGTCTATCCTCACAAAGAGTAAAGAGCACTTGAGAGGCTCTGTTTATGTCATCGTCTATTGAGTTCCTTTTCCATTTTAGAGCGGTTATGGGCGCATCATGTTTCAACAAGGTGACATTAAACACATTCTCCTCACCACTAATTGAAACTCTTTTCCATAACTTTACCGTCTTCTCATATTTCCCATAGCTCGCAATTAGCTGAGAATCCTGAGAGATATCGCAACAATAAACTGGTTTAGGCTGCAACTTAGTCCACAAAAGTACTGGTCTGTAGTCTCCAAATTCGTCTTTAATATTCCAGAGCGATAGATATTTTGATCCGATGACTAGTTCATTGGCATTACCCCATTTAACACAGTTCACCTTAGATTCATCGTGAAATACTTCGCAACAATCCACCCACTTAGGATTCTTCATCACTTGGTACATTGGTTTGTATATTTTAGTCTTATTCCCAAAGCCTACAGCTATGAAACCATTCGTAGCATTGATGTCCACTGAGACACAATCTTCATCTAAGTACAATGTTTGCAATTTTGTCAATTCATTGGACATGATGATCAAGTTATTACCAGAGCAATATGCTAGTAGAGTCTGATCCAGCCACAACCTTTGACATACCGATGTGACCGTGTCATTCGGTTTCCCCGGGAGAAATGTTAGCGACATCAGTGATATATGTTCTGTGCGCTATAAATTGAACCCGCAGAAGATAATTAAAAGCTCAAATATTTTATTAGATTTTCTTATTTCCTTAGTTGGCACTACCCCATATTTGTGCAATATGCGATTTAATTAGGCTAATTATGCCTTTATTTCTGATTTTTCAGTTCCGGGAAAAGGGAAGATGAGTAACAGAAAAAAAAGGATAATGAAAGACCAAATATGCAATGCAATGGGTCAATCCTCAAAATCGATTACATTCGCAACGTACTGGTTGTTCAATATCACATAGAAAGGAGTATCAGGCATACACGGAATCAACATAGAGTATGGGTGCCAGTTGTAAAGATCAGAAGAGAGCGGTCGCTATATGCCTTCAGAGGTCGCCTTGTGTGATGATTGAAAGACACAAGCCACAGGAGTGTCTAGATAATCCCGAGCTGAGTAAAGATTTGCCAGAGTTATGTATAGCCCAGATGAAGGCTTTTCTGGATTGCAAGCGCGGTATGGTGGATATGACTAAGCGTTTTAGAGGTAATGCACCATTATCAACAGGTAAATACGACCAGCAATACGACAAGCTTTGTAGTGGGGACTTTAACCCTAGAGAAGAGATGAACAAACTTAATACATTAAATAGTTCAGAGAAAGAATAAATTTCTTAAATATTGCCATATGTAAACCATTATCTGTAAATAATATGAATATTTATCACATGAATGGCATTTTTTTTATGTTTTGTATGCGTAAGCTAGATCTAAAAGACAATACTTTGAATAATTTGCACAACAAATAAAATGAAGACTCGTCAATTGGATAATTGCCAGAGACGAACTATTTCTATCATTTTTTTGTGCGGAACTATATGTTCAATAGTAATAAAGTCAAAACAGTCCTGAACATTCACGTTTATAACAACAATAACTCAAATTTTTTTGAAAAATACTTATTCAAGTACCTAGTTTTTGTACTTATATAATCATCAAATACACAAGCGCAAGTGGTTTAGTGGTAAAATCCAACGTTGCCATCGTTGGGCCCCCGGTTCGATTCCGGGCTTGCGCATTTACTTTTTTTTGGATATAAGTTTGAGCTCCTAACCCCTGTGGCCACTCCCTGGACTTTGCGATCTAAACAGATCCTACTGTGGTGAGAGAGCTCTAATAAGATTTTTGAAGGTATAATTACAGGGTGCCAGAAGTTAATACACCTTAATAATTTTTTTGTTGTCTTGATATCTTATTTACTCTACTGATAAATCAGAGTGGTTTGAAGCTGAATATTTGCACAAATTGTAGTCTATTCTTTATCTTATATATAAGACCCATCATCAAAGCCACCCATCCATGCTTATAATCGGTTTCTGTAAAAGTGGAGTTCGCAATCTCGAGATATCGGGCTATTACGATCTTGAACTTTCTGAGAAGGGGGTGTCTGGACCTCACCCTCAAACCCTATCATCTCTACGAACGTGTCTGTGTAATGTTGGGGGATTCTAAGTGAAAAAAAGATGGAAAAGCTGAAAATAAGTCGATGAGCTAATGGATCAACATATATAATAATGATAGTGTCCTCACAATTTTTTTCCTCTTGTTTGGCAGAGTAAGCAGTTCAGAGTTCATATACATGATGAATCGAGCATTGGCATTTTTTCTTTCTTTCATTGGCATTAGTGTATTTTTAAGCATTTGATCATCTGAGCATATTTGACTATATTCATACAGCTGCATAAATCTCTGGACCCTTTTTATTAACAGTTTAACAATAGAATTGATGATTCTGTAATGAATGCGTATGATGGGAATTCTACGGTGCCGGACAGGAGGGCTGAGAAGTTAGCGCAGTCGCGCATCGCGGACCTGTACTCGCGAGCGTGCTTCACCTGTGCGCTGATCATTATATGTGTGATGATACCGTCCTACAACCGGGTCACACTGTCGCAGCGGTATTTTCAAGTGATGCACTACTTCCGCCACCATTTTGTGGCCAGACACGCCTGGATACACAGGCTCCGAGTGTACCACAACAAGTCTCTCCAGCAGTGCATATTTTGGTGCAGCTTTGTTAGCATTTTCACGTTGCATGGTTCGCAGGGCAATTTTTTCATTGTGGTCAAGAAACTTGGCAGGCTAGCGGTGGCGTTGATGCCGCCGCTGTTGTTCCTGACGTTGCGCCCTTCGCCGTTGCCCAAGACGCTATACTTGACGTTACTCCCGTTCCACAAGTGGATTGGGCGCATAGTCGTGCTGGCGGCGTTCCTGCACTCTGTGTTCTATGCGTATGTGATGTGTGCTAACAAAGTGCTGCTGGAGAAGATGCGTAAGCCTGCGAACCTGTACGGGCTCATTGCGATGGTGCTCTTCGTGCTGATAGTGGTCACGTCGCTTGCCCCTATACGGCGGCGTGCCTTCCGTGTTTTCTACACGGTGCACTACCTGAGTACGTGGCTTGTTGTTGTGCTGATCTACATGCATGCGCGGCCCGGGGTGCCGTACTACACAGCGATGAGCCTGTCGATCCTTGTGGCACAGGTGATCTACAGGGTGCGCATCACGCGGGTGTGTGTGGCGAAGGTACAGCGCATCTCGCCGACGTTAACGCTGATGGAGTTCCCGCTGGAGCAGCTTGCGCTGCGGCCGCAGTACCCTGGTGCGCACGTCCGCATACGGCCTGCGAAAGGCGGGGGTCTCGCGCGAGCCGTGGACTACTTGGTCAATGGCCTGGTGGTACCTTTGCAGCACCCGTTCACGATCGCGAACTTGCCGAAGGACGACAAGATCCAGCTGATCATCCGCAGCGAGAAATTCCCGATGCGGGACGGCATGCGGTACCACGTCTCCGGGGCGTTTGAGCCGGTGATCAACTTCTTGACGAAGCCGCGCAACCTGGCGGACTCGCTTGTGAAGTACCGGTCGACGTTCGCGCTGGGCCGCGGGACGCAGGCGCTGCTGGGGTCGCCCTTGAACTACATTGTGGACTCGCAGCGGGTGCTGATCGTGGTCGGGGGCACGGGCATCTCGTTCGGGCTGCCGCTGCTGCGTGTGCTGAACTTCAACGGGTGTCTGGTGAAGCTGAAGTGGGCGATCCGGGACTTCCGGGACCTGCGCATCCTGTCGCACATCCGGAACAACTTCGAAGGGATGGAGGTGTACATCAGCGGGCAAGGGGCCGAGGACGAGATCGAGATCGAGTACACGGACAACGACTTCAGCGAGAACGAGCACACGCCGCTGCTGAGCCACCACCACATGCAAGGCGGGTCCTTGCTGGACAACATGGACCACGTAGGCAGTGGCAACGCCCGTGCGATGGACCCCGGTGCGAAGCGCGATACTAAAGCCACTAACAGTGTTAACAGTGCCAACGGTGTTAACAGTGCCAACGGCGGCTACTGTCTGCGCAATGTAGCGCGGGAGAACACGGCAGACGAGATCGACTTCACGGATGTGTTCAAGAATGACACGGAGCACAAGAGAGTACCAGTTGGGGTATTCCGTGAGCCATCGATTATCGAGGAGCAAGAGGACAGGGACAAGAAGATAGCGATCCCGTCGGGTGTGAAAGTGTTCCATGGACGACCCCGGCTGGACCAGCACGACTACAACTGGTGCATGGAGAGCGAGTGCGGAGTCAACGATGTCTCCGTAGACAAGCGGCGCGTATGGGTCGTCGCAGCAGGCCCTCCGGGCCTGATAGACGCCACGTCCCGCTGGTCCACAGACAGCGGACTCCGTTTCCACGGTGAGTCCTTCGCAGTGTAGAGCATTTTTATACACGTTTTACGTATTTTTTTTGCAATACACATAGATACGTACGTACAACCCTTTCTATTGTGAGAACTTTGTAACACTCTTTTGTAGACCAGTGTAGTCAGCAAGCATCAGCAAGCATCAGCAAGCATCAGCTAGTCTAAAGCCTTTAGCAAAGTGAAAAACCAACACCCACACACCGGGATCCCACCTTCCCCGAGATGCCTGTTCCCAACTCCCAGCTGCTCCCACGACTGGGAGGAATCAGAAGACGGAGATAGAAAGAGAGCGTTGAACGCGCGCGATGCCAATGAGAGATAAAAAAAAAGAAATACCAATCCCACGACATATTCTAACGGGCTCCACAGACAATGCACAACAATCGAGATGGGATTGAATCACAGAGAGAGAGATCAGAAAAAAAAGGAACTGCAAGGGTCCCTCCCCCAAACTCCCCTCCGCTATCCACTACAATCGCCGCACCGACAAAATCCATTGTGTCCGCAACGACCAGTGCAAAGAGCCAAAAACACAATTGAATAACAAAGAAAAGGGCAGAGAGCCACTTAGACAATTACGTAGGAACCATATTTTTGCATAACTTTATGCAATTTGCCCAAATTCAAGTGAAGCGAGAGAAGCCAGAGAGCTACAGCTGAAGTGAAAAGCCAAGAATCTCTTAGAATATACCGTTTGGCTTATTTGAATCAAATATTTATGCGCTTAAATCCCATAAAAAAGCAATTTATACAGATAAGTCTGCAGAGGGAAAAATTTTCTTCTTGATACCTGAACAAAGAAATCAAACTCATCAAGAATAAATCAATTCATGAAAAAAAAAACATATATAAAGGACAACATGGAATCAAGTTTCAATAATTTTTTGATTGTACATAAATAAAGAGACCAGACTAATACAACTGTATAAGCTCTAAACATTCAATTGCCAAAAAAATTAACAATGTCTGAGATTACTTTGGGTAGATACTTGTTCGAGAGATTGAACCAAGTCGACGTTAAGACCATCTTCGGTTTGCCAGGTGACTTCAACTTGTCCCTATTGGACAAGATCTACGAAGTTGAAGGTATGAGATGGGCTGGTAACGCTAACGAATTGAACGCTGCTTACGCTGCTGACGGTTACGCTAGAATCAAGGGTATGTCCTGTATCATCACCACCTTCGGTGTCGGTGAATTGTCTGCCTTGAACGGTATTGCCGGTTCTTACGCTGAACACGTCGGTGTCTTGCACGTCGTCGGTGTCCCATCCATCTCCTCTCAAGCTAAGCAATTGTTGTTGCACCACACCTTGGGTAACGGTGACTTCACTGTCTTCCACAGAATGTCCGCTAACATCTCTGAGACCACCGCTATGGTCACTGACATCGCTACCGCTCCAGCTGAGATCGACAGATGTATCAGAACCACCTACATCACCCAAAGACCAGTCTACTTGGGTCTACCAGCTAACTTGGTCGACCTAAAGGTCCCAGCCAAGCTTTTGGAAACCCCAATTGACTTGTCCTTGAAGCCAAACGACCCAGAAGCCGAAACTGAAGTCGTTGACACCGTCTTGGAATTGATCAAGGCTGCTAAGAACCCAGTTATCTTGGCTGATGCTTGTGCTTCCAGACACGACGTCAAGGCTGAAACCAAGAAGTTGATTGACGCCACTCAATTCCCATCCTTCGTTACCCCAATGGGTAAGGGTTCCATCGATGAACAACACCCAAGATTCGGTGGTGTCTACGTCGGTACCTTGTCCAGACCAGAAGTTAAGGAAGCTGTTGAATCCGCTGACTTGATCTTGTCTGTCGGTGCTTTGTTGTCCGATTTCAACACTGGTTCTTTCTCTTACTCTTACAAGACCAAGAACATCGTCGAATTCCACTCTGACTACATCAAGATCAGAAACGCTACCTTCCCAGGTGTCCAAATGAAGTTCGCTTTGCAAAAGTTGTTGAACGCCGTCCCAGAAGCTATCAAGGGTTACAAGCCAGTCCCTGTCCCAGCTAGAGTCCCAGAAAACAAGTCCTGTGACCCAGCTACCCCATTGAAGCAAGAATGGATGTGGAACCAAGTTTCCAAGTTCTTGCAAGAAGGTGATGTCGTTATCACTGAAACCGGTACCTCCGCTTTCGGTATCAACCAAACCCCATTCCCAAACAACGCTTACGGTATCTCCCAAGTTCTATGGGGTTCCATCGGTTTCACCACCGGTGCTTGTTTGGGTGCCGCTTTCGCTGCTGAAGAAATCGACCCAAAGAAGAGAGTTATCTTGTTCATTGGTGACGGTTCTTTGCAATTGACTGTCCAAGAAATCTCCACCATGATCAGATGGGGCTTGAAGCCATACTTGTTCGTCTTGAACAACGACGGTTACACCATCGAAAGATTGATTCACGGTGAAAAGGCTGGTTACAACGACATCCAAAACTGGGACCACTTGGCTCTATTGCCAACCTTCGGTGCTAAGGACTACGAAAACCACAGAGTCGCCACCACTGGTGAATGGGACAAGTTGACCCAAGACAAGGAATTCAACAAGAACTCCAAGATCAGAATGATCGAAGTTATGTTGCCAGTTATGGACGCTCCAACTTCCTTGATTGAACAAGCTAAGTTGACCGCTTCCATCAACGCTAAGCAAGAATAAATCTGATGATAAATCCTAAAATACTGGTTTATTTTTCTAATTTAACTTTACAATTCTAAAAATTCTAAATATACTTTATAAAGTTTTTATACACATGAATTAATTGACGATTTATTATGCATTTTTCATAAAATAGTCACCAAACAATACAGAAAAACCACTCTACTGACTTGATGTGACGGACATGACAGATTTATAGAATACACCAAAAGCGATGGAGCCAGCCTCTGGAGTAAACTAAGGTTACTGATTCTTTGAGTATAATGAACTTACGTTACATAAAAATTCTTGAAAATTAAAGATCTCCATATTCAGTTACTTAGTTCCCGGTTTCTGGCCTTCATGGTCTCGATCCGTTCTTTCAACTTTCGAGTGACCTCAGCTGCTCGCTTCCAGGACTCCTCATCGTCCCTGCCACTGAACTGTCTCGAGAATAGCTGCTGATCTGAAGAGCTTAGAGTAGAGGCACGAGAGTTGATCCGCAACGAGTTCACACGCTTTGGCAACTCGTCGTCGCTCGACTCAACTACACGCTTGGCCTCAGGGACGCTCAACTCCGTCCCCAACGAGAAAGTCCTCGCCGAGCTCAGATTACTATCTAGTTTCTCTTGCAGTTCTTTGACTTTCATCTCCAGGAAGTCAATTTTCTCTAAAAGCTTGCCGTTCTCCTCGTTCTTGCTATTGATCACCAAGTTCTGTTGCTCCCTCTCTTTCTCAAATGACGTGAGCTTGTCAACAAGCTCAAAGTTACGCGCAGTGAGTTCTGCATTGGTATCTTCAAGCTTTTTTATACTGCTCAACAGCCCACCCCGCTCCTTATCCCACCTCTCTCGCTCCGAGTTGAACTTGCTAACGTAATTGGCACCACCATTACTCGTGATACCTTGTACACCGTTATCCACAGCCTTATCGAAACGTTTGTTCGGCGTCAGCGTGCCTGTAGTGAGTTCAGTAACAGGTGCAGATTGTGAGCCACCAAAATTCGGTTTAGTCAGTGAACGCGAAGTTAATAGGACCCTAGATCGAGGTGATGTTGAAGTTGGAGGTTTCTTCAGTGGTGATGTTGGTGGTCTCTTCACGGGGAGAACTGTTGAGGTTGCTCCGGCCCTCGTGCCGGGAAGTGCACCAGATGATGGTCTAGATTTGGAATTTATCAATTCCTCTATTTTCTTCCGCTTTTGTGTGTCAAGCTTATCCAAGCTATCTATAAATGGCCTCTTTCCGAGCAATGTCACAAGAGTTGCAAAACAGTCGAAACCAACTTGTCTAATACTAGGGTTCGTGTCGTTTACGATCTTAACCACCTTTGGTACAATTCTGGAGATCTCACCAAATAAATAAGAGGAATGTATGTCAAACCCTGGGGCCTCCAATTGTAACACGTAGTTGAATAAGCTTGTACACTCCATTCTTATTTGCGGTACTTTGTGTTCCATATATTGTAAGATTAGTTGAAGCATGTCTTCATTATGCGGTAGTACTGGATTACTGTGTTCCACCAAAGTTTTTAGCGTCTTTCTAATCGCATCCAATAATGTGGGCTTCTTCTCCTTTGTTCTCTCCAATAAAGGATTAAAAACTAACTGAATAAGATGTTTTGTCAATTTCTGTTTCGGAAGTGCGTGGCATATTTTATCTATCGATTCAGCAGCGATTGTAACCACTTGCACATTTATATCTTTGGAAATAATATGTCCATACATTGAAAATAGATTTGTATAGTTTTCATTGGCATTGCCATCTATCTTTTTCAATTTACTTAAAGCATGATCATAGAATTCCTCAAGAGCTTCTGCTCTATCCTTCCATTTCTGCGATTCAACCCGGCTATGGAATTCGTCCGGGAACTTATCCAGAATGGTATCACCAGCAACCAGTGAGTCTAAGGCATTTACATTGTTATTGGTATTATCCTGTTTTGGCTCAGTATTACTTCCCATCATAACCGTGTCTCCATCTTCATCAACGTTAAATTGTTGTTTATTTTTTGCGATTACATCCTCCCATACATAGGGCATGATCTCTGGCTTCTGATCTTTGACCTTATCTATCATCTTTTCCATATCTTTTATCTGGATAGGTTTCAAGGAGTTTAATAGTAATTCATCAAGTAAAGCTCTATTTTGGAACCCGTCTACTTTTAGGAAAACTGTAACTATTAGATTCATGGTCTCAGACCTAACATTTCTATCAGCATGACTAGACAGTTTTGGTAACGGCTCGAGTAACTGCTTTAGCAGGTCTGCAGATGCCAATAAATTGCATTGAAACTTGGTAAGTATTTGATTGAGTATATTAATTATTGCAGCTGTAGGTTTTGGTTGTTTGATAACTGATGGCAATTTCGTCAGTATCGCTGAAATCGTGTAGTCAACTGAGTCCATCAATGATACCAATTTTATTATGCATTCCATAGCATTCTTCTTCGTTGCGGCCCTCGTTGAGCTCAATGGCTTTATTATCAACACGGGAACCCACGCATCCACTTGAAACTTAGCATGTGTCTTGATTGTATCGTCACCACTATCGACAATTTTACTTATCTTTTTACCCAGGAAACTGTTCAGGGCTACAACAGCGCTCTCAAGAGCCACCACGTTTGAGTCCTGTATATACTGTTCAAACCTGCCTGTTTCCCCCCATAGCTGATCAAAAAATGAAGGATCCAGTATACCCTCTTCCAATTCCTTTTGCAAATCCTGGTATCCACGCTGACGTGCTTTCCATAACTTATGGTCCAGCTTTTCTTGCAGCGTCAACCTCTCAATATCTACCTCCTCGTCCGCCATCTCTTCTTATATTTTTCTTAGTATACTTATTATACTATTTGATATTCCTATGAGTACAGTAGCACAATTGCAACCGCTCCCAACAACTCTATTTAAGGCCCAATGCACCGTAGAGCTTGTTATTGTTTACATCACGATCAATTGTTGTTTGTGCAGCGTGAGATAGAAGAAGCCCTAAGGGAAGCGAGACGCAAAAAAAAGTCTTGAAAAATTCCAAGAAAGCTCATCGCAACGGGATATTCAAAGAGGGCCATTTTGGTCGGGTGGTTGGTCCATCACGTGAATTTTCACCGATGCCTTCATAGAACCTTTCGATGTTAACAAGTAATAGTTTTGAACTGCTATGGAACTATGGGTTGGTATGTGTGATGCTTGTGATTGATTTTATGACTCTGTGAATTGGGAAGTCATAGGTGTTCGCTAGGTTTTTTTTTGAGTTGACTCTGAAACAGTAAGAAGATACAAGGAAGAATATGGGTGAAGCAGCGGAACTTATCTGTACATTGTGCAAACAGTTTTACCATTTGAACTGGTGTACCGGTACTGGTGGTGGTATTTCCATAAGAGAGAGGAATGGGGAGAGTGATGTTGCGTATATTGCACCTTCAGGAGTCCAAAAAGAGCTGATGAGACCCGAAGATTTGTTTGTGATGGATTTGATCAAAGGTGACTACTTGAGCATCCCCCGGGGATTAAAGCCCAGTGCTTGCACGCCATTGTTCTTGGCTTGTTATAAGAAGAGAAACAGTGGTGCTGTGATACATACACACTCGCAAAATGCGGTGATGTGCTCACTTCTATTCGACAAAGAGTTCAAAATTTCCAACATTGAACAGATCAAAGCCATGCCAAACCACGGTTACTATGATACTTTGACCATCCCCATCATAGAAAACATGGCACATGAAGATGAGCTGATAGACCAGCTGAATGATGTGCTGGACAAGTACTCCCAGGATACCGTGGCTGTTATAGTGAGGAGACATGGTATCTTCGTATGGGGCCCATCCATCGAGAAATGTAAAATCTATAACGAAGCAATCGACTATTTGCTTGAGCTCGCTTTGAAAATGCACCAATACAATATACCATTACCTTGAATGAACCTTCAAATGCGAAAAAAATTAACAACATATTAGAAGTAATATTATTTATCATTATACATAGCTTTTCTGTTTTGACCTTATCTTTTGTGTGTCAAGTTATTTCATTTGAGTTTCCTCTTCTTATGTGTAGATTGATGTTTCTTATTTACAGCTTCCCATATCAGATACTCATCCTTGATAACATTCTTCGTGTCCTTATAGACATGTGAATCCATCGGCAGCCCTTCTAGTGCTTTTGCATCTTCTAACAACCCGCACACAACTATCTCACTACCTCGCAGAAGTCTGATCTTGTCTCCTTCTTTGACCACAAGGTTTGTGTATTTATCGTAACCATCCAAAACGACATGCATCACTTCACCAGCTGTGGTCACTACCACTATGTCTTTGTTCAAGTACTGCTTCAATAAAGGCGACATTCTCTGCGTGTGTTCTTGCTTGTAGACTTTTCCAAAACTTCCAAACTTGAGTGTACCTAGAAAAATGCCAATAAGCAAACTAATTACTAGATGCTGTTCTTAGTCGTATCTGTTTATGCACACCCAGATCCCAGTGTACATCTGATGCACTTTCTCTTCTATGTTTTGCTAGACTCTTACTTGCTTCCCATTATGCGTTTGTATGTGTTTTTCGAGTTTTCAAGGGAAATTTCTTGATGGGCGCGATGAGATGCCGAATCTGAAGGAACTACCAGAATTCATTTCTTTGACTAAAGTATAAATAAGGCAACTCTTCGATTAGAATTCAAGTTGTAAATAATTGCATAAAAACCCATTTTTATGTATTTGGTTTTGACTCTTGTGTGTCTCCATCCAGTTTTTATTCATAAAATATAGTGGAAGTAACTATGGAGCAGCGGTTAGAGACCGAAGATTTGCACTCTGAAAGTACTGATATATCCTCCTCAATAGATGCAGATGATTTGTTACATAGTGGAGACTCTTCTCTTGGTGAAGCAGACAAACAGATTATGGAATGGGCTGGGAAACTTGAGTTAGAAAGTATAGATCTCAGGGAAAAGTCGGAGAAATTAATAAATACATTGACAAATATGTCTCAAGAGCTAATGAAAGTGAGCTCGCAATTAGTGAAACAATTAGAGAATTGTAACCACAGCAAAGAAGAAGGTATGTACCGATTATAAAAAAAAAACACATTTTGCCATAATGACCTATTTTTTTTACTGGTTGTTTTTAGTTGAAACTTATTAAAATGTAAGCCGTGATTTTACTAACAGCTTAAATTCATATAGATATTGTCGACCAAGTCTATAAGCTTGATGTTAATATAAACAATCAATTACAAGATTGGAAAAAAAGCTTTAGTGATCAGTTGAAAAGTATAAATCATAACAGTAATTTAGGTCAAATTAAAAACTTAACAGAGTGTATGGCCAACCAAGAAGCCAACATTCTTGGCGCAATTAGACACAACAGTACTATTTTGAAAGATGAATGCAGAGATATAATAAAATCACAAGAATTAGCTGGCGCCCCAAAATTGCAGAGAGCAGTGGATTACCTACATGAGATTATGCACAATATGTCATGCCAAACTGAATCTATGAATGAACTGTTACTTTCAATTGACAAGCAGTTACATAATATTGATCTAGCTCTCATTAAAGAAAAAGATCAATACAAAGTACAATTTAAAGCTTTTAAAAGGAGCTTAAGAGATATGATTACATCTAATCGTAATAATGTTGAAGACACTGTAGTAAATACAGTGCAAGTAACTATTGAAAGAAAATTGGAGGATATGTTTGATAAGATGTTCGATCAGAAATTATTGGGTAAGTTAAGACTTTTAATTACCAAGGGAGAGATACCAGTACCGGAGGGAAGTAAATTAGCGAATGCCATTCCACTTAATAGACATACTAATGACTATGATTTGAATGGAACAACTTGGACAGATTCCTCTTCCCAAGACGGACCTAGAACTCGAGCTAGATTCAGAACCAAAAACAAAGTTACAAAGCCGCGGAAGTCAGAAATTTCTAGGACTATAATACCATGGTGTGAGATTTCTTCTCCACCGGTCGAATATACATCAGACTTGTGATATATAATGCATTTTGTCTGAATAGCTCTGAATGCAGCCAACTTGTATGATACATTTCACCTAGTTTACTATTTAAAATTATATGTAAATAAACGTACAACGTTATACTATTCAAACTCCAGTATATCCCAATGTCTAGTTGACCACATTATACGATTAATAGTCCGATATAGTGTAACGGCTATCACATCACGCTTTCACCGTGGAGACCGGGGTTCGACTCCCCGTATCGGAGTGATCAGCCAATTTTCAAATTTATTTAATTTTTTTTGCCAAAGTTATCATGAAATGGTATAGTATGGAAATGGAAGTGTTGTAACAGTACAAAGGTAATACTTTTGTGAGTTCTACAGTATAAGAGTTGAACTTAAATGTAGTTAATATCCTTGAGGGACTTGTATATTATTTGAAAGGCTATTATTTAACTTCACTCTTCTATGGTAAGTATCAAGTTATCAGCCTCTGCGGAGGCTGCTATTTATGAAGTATAGGCCCAAGAGCCCATATTTCAAGTAATGGATGAAGTATTACAATTAGACTATATTCCCTAGCATGCGGCGTTTATTATTATACTCAAGACAGGCATTCTAGTAAAAATTCTATTTAAGTGTAATTACTAAAGCCAAAATAATTGTGAGGCTCTCATCACTAATGATAACCAAATAGAAAATGATAGCTACCTGTTATACGTATAATAGTCGGCAACGTTGGCATATACTAAACCAATTTTAAGTGTTTCAGATCCTAGATACATAATATCTTTTAGTTGTTTCACAATGTGCAGTGTGCTATATATATCGTTGAAAACCATATCTTTCGACTCAGTAATAGAATTATTGGGCATTTCTCCTATTTATTGCTAAAATTTGAATAGCATAGTGTTGCTATATGCATTTAAAGTTGTATTCAACCCAATCTTGCATTTCTGAAAAGCTTGCAAGAAGATTTGTTAAAGTAATTAAATTGACTTGTCTTCAAGATAGGCAATAGTATTCGTAATATCATATAGATCTAGGCGTTTACCAATCCTATAATGTCGTAAAATTTCTTGAGTGTGATTGGGACTTAATGCGATCATTAAGTTAGCTGCAATTTGTTGTTTAAAGTCATCTATTTCGTTTTTAGTTTCTTTAGTCATCTGTATTTTGTCAACTAGTGGTTCAGTGATAATGTGAACAAGTCTCTGACATCTTAGCATTTTTTGAGTAGTGTTGAAATTGTCCATATTTTGCAACCATTCAAAGTTTTCTCTGAAATATTTTTCGGCATTAACCCAGTCATATTCGATTTTGAGTATCTCTAACAGATCAAATGAGGTTATTTTACAGTTTGATAGATGGCTCTGAAGAAAGTCCTCATAGTCAATACTCACACGTTCGCTGACAGTATTGCTTATCAATTTTTTCAAAGCCCCATCAAATACACTTACAATATATTGTTTATGTGGGTCACTAATACCTGCAAAATTGAATGGGCCTGCTTGATAGAATTGATACCAAAGATGATCTGTACTCTTTATGATCCATTCCAATTGCAATATCCATTTCTGGAAGTCTCCAATTTCATTAAGTATTATTGTCTTAAAGCCTATTGATAAGAAGGGCTTATTAATTTTCTCAAATAACCATACTTCATCTTTAATGTCATCTAGCTTACTTAACAATGGGTATGCCATTATGTAAAGTGTATGGAAGATTAGTGTTATGTTCGTGTTAAAATGCAGGGATTGCAGTTATATATACAAATATATATTTCCAAGAGTACATAGTGAAATGTACAAGTGCCTTAAAAGTCTTTATAAGTTAAGGTCAACTACGGTAGTCGCTGGTTATATGGGGCATAATTACCATTTGAAGCCTTCTGAGATAAAAATAATTTTCATAAAAATTCTAAAAAATTAACCAGCCTTTTTGACTTTCCAGTAGATGCTAACTGTTGCTTGTACTTCTCTCAACACTAGAGAGATGAGAGAATCCTTTACCGGCATAACACGTCCAACTACCCCTCTCTTATCTTTACGTTTTATTCTTATCTATTATATATGTGATCACATTTTTCCAGTGCCTATGTATACGCTATAGTTTATCTCCATGGTGTGTGTGTGTGTGATGTGACCTCCATAAGCCAATGGTGCAGATATCGAAACTACTTATTATTATAAGCGAAGATGATCATATGATCATACCGTGCCACCAATATGAACGTTTATACGACAATGGCGACAAGGCTGTAGCATGCCGCTCATACGGGCACAGAAGTATATATATAAACAAAGGAGAAGATAAGATAAGATAAGATATAACTAGGCCGGTAACGGACTATGGTCATCTTACAGGTGAAAAGAATTTTCACCTTTGTAAGATTACTAATCAGAAAAGAAACCGAGTTAGGACTTCTTAGAACCAGTTTATCTATTAAAGATAAAAGGTATAAAAGGAGCCCTCATCTCCATTAGTCTATGAAGTTAGGCCAAAGTTCTGGTGTCTTGTTCATTAGAATAAAAGAAAGCAACCAATATAATTTGTGTATCACACCATTATAGGCTGAACTAGTATCTTATCAGCATGTCTTTCGTACGCATATGGACCTGAGACACTACTGCTCACCGAGGTCTTCTTAGAGTATTGAATCAAAGGTTACTAAGTAAAAGGTTGCGATAATTTTATGTCAGGAAGAGTAAGGTATATTACGAACCTATAGCTCCTAGTTTCTGCTAATCTGGTACAAAGTCACACAATACAGATGTAAGTACAAGAAAAATGATTTGAGGATATCTACCAGGGCAGAATAAAAGTCGGTCTTTTTACCATTTGGTTCAAAATTGGTGGCAAGGAATTAGGACTCTACCAGGTCAACTATATCTTGTCAGAATGAAAGGATATAATATGGGTTACAAGAGACGTTAGCAAACTTATTTTCTATATCGTAGTATTCTATCATTTAGAGCTTTAGCATTTCTATGATTCTGGAACGAAGGGATCAGAATTTTGCTATATCTAGTTCTATAGTCATGGCAACTAATCAGGCATATTATCATTCGTGGGGAGGTTTCTCAAGACGTGATAACATTTACTTACATTTAAGCTAGGTGTTTTTAAAACCATCTAACTTGGCATAGTTGTAGTTCCATATTTCCTGCGTGTTGAATCTACTGCAGAAACCCATTTGTAAGAGAAACTACTCCAAACTTACCCATTTGGTCTCTCGAAATACTAACAGCAACCACCAATGATCAGCCAATCGCCATTGCCGTTGCCGTTGAAGATATGGTCACTAACTTGCTGATAATCTTCACTATCGAAGACTCCTATTGTTAAAAAGCACTGTGGCGCCATTGCTTATAACTAGCCAAGAGCTTTTTCCTAAGAGTTTATCTGCTCTGTTACTAAAAAATATGGTCTGAATGTTAATTTGTGTAAGCAATTCCAAAAAGTTGTTCACTGCGTTACTAGGGCATATATTAATTATTTCTTTACACCTACTTCATAGCCAAGGCAGGCCACTCCTCCTAATTTGATCATGTCTTTGGAGAAGAAACTTGTTTACCCTTGGGTAGCTGAAATCGATGGATCAGATACTAGCGCCATTTTTGAAGAGATTAGGAACCCCGCAATATGTGAGTTCAAAACTTTCATTCTTAGTGAGGTTGGAGACTTCCAAATATGGATTGAACGCTTTGAGGATATCATACTCCTAACAAATATGTACTGGTACCGGTTTTACAAAGCGGGACCCTACTATAAGGAGGGCATTACTGATATTTATGAACGTCATGTGATCTCAAACTTTGATAATGCTATGATTCAATTGGTGTTAAAAACTGTTAGCGCCAAAGTCAGAGAATTGTGTGATTCATACTTGCAATTTGGAGCACATCACAAACAGGTAACTGTTTTTGGCCTGATAGATCAGATAAGATCTCACTACGATAGAGATAATCCTCTGATTACATACAAAAGATATTATGCATGGTTGGGTCATATGAGCAATATAAGTAATGTGGAGAGAGAACTAGATATCAGAAGACTGATTACTGATCTTTTGGATGACATGCCAGCAATGGAACTATCGGATAAATTAAGTTTCGAGGAACAAGCAAATAAGCGTGCTGAAATATCGAAGTATAAGAATGACATAATAGCTTATATGACAATTGCAACAACTCCAAATATAACAGCGGATGGGATAACGAGAGCTTTGAGAGAAAAATTTGGCGATTTTTAATATAACAAGCAGTATTGGATTGATTTTGTCTAAAAAAAATGAATCACCATAACAAACATATCACTTAGTCGTAAAATCTCAAAAATGGTCAAGAAGTATCATGCTTAACCTATTTTATACGCACTTGTTTGCTGCATATTGTAGAATATTTACTTATAACGTCCTAAGCCTCATGTATATAGTAAACTATTTAAATGTTTGACTGTAGTTCGTACTTTCTTTTTACGGTGAACTTGATATTATTTAAAGTTATGGTTGCAGATGCCGGATATGCTTTAAATAGCCATAGAGATATTATATTGCAAAAGCTGCTACCAATAGATAACACAAAATAATAACTTGGCTTGAAATACAGTAACCTGAAGATATACCCTCTTATCAGTATTCAGTTTGCTCTCTATTGTATATCTCTAACACCCATATCTCCCAGCAATAGAAGCCTTATTAAATCATTAATAACGAATGTTTATAACTATTATAACTTCTTGCTGGGTTGCTGGGCGTTTAAAGTATTTCCGAACCTGCCAATATGTTTTTATTTGTCTGTGCCCTATCGAACTGTAACCTTAGGCACTACAGATTTATAACAAAGCATGTTACGTCAACACACCATAAAGCAATGTATTGCATTCTAGTTATATGTGGATAACGTATGTCTAACAATTTTCACTCAACTACGTTCTATAAAGTTGTCTACCTAAAATGAACATATCGCCTCTCTAACTCACTTACTCTCTGGCATAAACTATGAACGAATTATTTGTGTTAGCCAGGTAGGGTAAACTATCTCATAAACTAATATTAACACTAAAATAGTCCACCTCTAAAATGGCTCTATTACATATATCTCCGTTATTTCGCTTTTCAAAGCATTATGCGATGTTGAGGATGAAGTTCGGACAAGTGGGGTCTTACACAGATCTTTTACGTCAAGGTAAAAAATACTTCATTAATGCTACGATTATCTTTTCGGATCCTTCGGTAATGATCTATAGATTTGATATCTACAGCTTTGCTAGAATCTTTTAACAGTATTCCATCGCCTGGCTACAACCCTGTCCTTTGTACGGCTTGCGGATATCACTTTACTACCTTGTTGGAAATAGTTCGAATACTATTGGGCGTTCTTCGAAAAAGCGATGGTAACGACGTTCAGTAAGAAAGAGAAAGAAAATTGACAGGGAGTTTTTCCATCTTGTAGCATGCACTCAAGATTTTTCTCCCAGTTAAACTGATGTAGTGGGAAATGTGCGTTGAAAAAAAATGTCGATGAAAAAGTTGACCGGTGGATGGTAACTGTCTCGAGTATATTTAATTGAGCTAGCATTGTTTCGAGCAGTTTAACTTTTCAGTTCGCTATAAATAAGTGGTTACTGCTCTAAATTTTGGTATAGAAGAAAGCACTAAGGTCTCACCTAACATTCTACAATGTCACAACCAAGCGATATTGTGAAGGTGATTGTAGCCTTACCAACACTATCCAAGAAACCCCAACAAGGGAAAAAGAAGAAATCCAAGGAACTTGAAGAAATTACTTTACAATTTAGAAAGGACTCTAAGTTGCAAAATGTTTTAGATTTTCTTTCAATTGCTCCTGCAACTAAGTATTTTACCAATTATAACTTGAAGAACTCAACTGGTGATTTACTACTAAGCTCTGAAGAGAAAACTTTAAGAGAACTGTGCAGCGATAAAGACGAATACAAAGTTGCTTTAGAATTGAAGCCTTACAATCAATACCAAGCTTTGAAGCATGTATTAACATCTAGAGATTTCTTTGGGTTTGCCAGCGAAACTGAAGATGGTTTATCCAATGTTGCTGTTTCTACTGGGTCTAAGTTCTACAAATTGCCATTGAAAGAAATTAAGGAGAAGTCTCCAGAAAATGAAGACAAAGATACTGAAAACAAAAAACCCACTTCAATGAATGTTACTGATGAGGAAAAGGTCGAATTCAATCACATGGTGCATGGTTTATTCGAAACATTAAAAAAGGAGAAGAAAGTTCTATTAAAAGATCTCATGAATACGGACACTAGTGTTGTCACACCATGTTTGCGTTCTATCAACTTCTCGCCATACAATCCAGTACCAGCTTTTTACAGAACTAAAGGCCACCTGTTCTACTTGCAAATTGTTACTTTAGAGGGTGAAAGCTTACAAGTAACTGCCATTCCATCCGGTTTCTACATCAACAAGTCAACCACCAGCAAGTTTGATCCATCTCCTAAGGAAAATGACGGCCATGTTGATACTGTACATTACACTTTGTATGATTTATTGGCTTCTTCATCTAAAAATTTTGTTACACACATTTCAAGTCTTGAAAAGAAGTTTGATGATTTGGAATCTGTTACTTACGTAAGACCAGCATGTACAACTTTGAACAAACCATGGTTGATTCCTGCAATCCCTACAAATGGGCCAGATTATCTACGTACGCAAATAGATTCTTTCAACTTCGAGCCGGAACGTAATTTCAACGATGAATTCCAATCTATAAAGGAAATCCCAACCAATACTCTGCAAGCTAGAATTGAAAGTGAAAGAATTTTTGCTAAGTTGACTCATGAATTTACAATCAATGCAACAAAAGGTGCTATGGATATTTTGTATGGAAATGGTACAGCAATGAACCCTGACTCACCATTGGAAGAACAAATCTTCCTAAAGAACAACATTTTTTACTCCTTTGTTGGTGACCTAAATCAAACTTATGCTGATAAAGGTGGTGATGAAGCTGCAATTGCTTCTGCTAATCAAGATTTAAGAACGTTGAACATGTTGACGAGATTGAACTTGCCAAATATTCATCATCTATTGACCACGATTGTTGACTTCGGCGGTAAGAGAATTCTTGCGCAAACTCCTGTTCCAGGTCTGCTTTCTCCAATGGGTGTGAAAATTACAACTAATGAGGAGACCAAGGAAGAGACTGTATCTGAACTGTCTAGTGATATTTGTGTGAAATATGGTCTAGATGAGAACGAAAAGAAAGTTGTATTTAATGAAGAATTTGACGAAATCTTAAATGATCAGTTTGCCAAGTCTTTCCATTTGAAAAAACACACCATTCAGGGTACTGAATTAGTGTTTTCCAGTCAATCTAAGGGTATTGTTGGTTCTGATAAGAGACATTACATCTTAGATTTGGCTAACACATACCCACTTGATGTTGAATTTGCCAAGGAAAACTTTGATGATGTTAAGGAGGCATCTAAGAAATATCCACATCGTCAAACTTTGATTCGTCCAGAGCTTGTTGAAAAATGGTGGGCAACCAAGATCGAGAATGATAAAGTTGAATTAGTCAAGGCTTATGAAGAGAACTTGTACTCTTACAATCCTGACGCATACCAAGTTCCAGGTGTAGAAGATGAAACTGTCGTGGAAATTTCAAAATATCTAAATGAAGAGATTATTCCAAACGTTGTTCAAGATTACTTGAATGGGAATATTATTTCTCCTTACAATGGTGAGCATCTAGCTGATACTTTCCACAAAAATGGTGTCAACATGCGTTACCTTGGTAAGTTCGCCAATTTGGTCAAAGAGGAACTTCGTAAACAAGAGGAAGCTCATGAAGCTAAACTAGCTCAAGTTATTGTTGACAATAAAGAATATGAAGAATGGGAAAAATCATACTTGCAAAAGATTGAAACAATGATAAAGGAAAGGCAAGCTAAGATCAACAAATTAGTTCAAGAAGGCAAAGAAGTTCCAAAGGAGCTTACCGAGGACTTGAAACTTGATGACAATGAAATCAAAAAGCCTTCTACTGAAAAACCAGTGGTTGTGTCATATGATGAATTAGTGCCTCTTATCAAGACAGCTGAGCTGGAAATTATTTCACGTTCTTTGAAACATATCCTAAGAAAATACAGCAGAAGTCTACCACCTATTGTTATTCCAGCTTTAATTTCATTTGTGTTTAACCTACTTTTCGGAACTACATACAATCCTGCACCTGCTGTTGAATCAGTGGATCCATTATACCCAGTTGATCAATACGAATTCAAGAACTTAACCCATGATACTCTATTGAAAGAAATTGAACAAGAAGCTGTCGTTCGTTACCGTTATGAATTAGAAGGCGATTGGTTTGCTGAGCACGAACTGTACCCATTTACTCTAATTAGATCCATCTGCAATAAGTTTGGGGTTCAACTTCTGAACAAAGATTACTTTTTCTCGACTGAGCAATTGGAAGAGTACAAACAATCTTTGGACAAGAAATCCAGAGCTAAGTATGTGGCTCCTTTAACCACTTTCTCAGTATCTGATTTGACAGTTATTCCTAAAATTAAGGCAATTGACTATTCATCTCCTATCAGTGAAGAATTGTGGTCACAAGGTGCTTCGATAATCAATGAAAATCAAAAGGATGGCTTGACACTATTGGCTCAGTCAATAGGTTTTAAGGAAGAAGTTAATAGCATTTTGCATTCATCTGTGGCTGAAAAATATTTGACCTTGTCTACTATCTATAATAAGCTTGGTTTGAATGCTGAAGCCATCGCGTTCTGTCGTAAATCTTGTGCTATCTACGAAAGGGTTTGCGGTGTCGACTCATTTGAATTGCTAAGAGCTCTTACAAATCTAGCTACATTAGAGTTTGCTAATGAAAGTCCATATAATGTGGCCTTGATTTATCAAAGAATCATTCAAACAGTTTCTGGTTACGGACTTGATAAGATTCACCACCCAATTTTCACTAACATTTTCAATTATCTAGAGCAACTCTCACTTGGTGTTCAGGATGCTAAACTTGCTGTCGAGGTTCTGAAGTCCCTGGGCGATTTCCTTGTTTCAATAGATGGTACTGAATCTCTTCCATATGCTTACATTAAATCCAAGTTGGGTAATTTGTTGGCCGCTGATAACAGATTCAGTGATGCCTTGAATCAAATCAAGGTAGCTGAGCGTATTTTCACAAAGGAATTGGGTACAAATCATGGTAGTACAGCTCAAGCTAGACAATGGGTCGATGGTTTGACCAATTTAATTAAGGATGTCAATCAAAAGAAGCAACTACAACAAGATCAAACTGCCGCCAGTGGACTAAAGCAACAGCCACAAAAATCAAAGTCTGGTCACAATAAGAAGGAAACAACAAATCCAGATCTGGCTGATAAGTCAGTTGATGAACTTTTATCATTCATTGAAGGTGAGGATGGAAAGAGCTCTAAAACTACCAAGAAAAGTAAATCAAAGGGTAAGAATAAGAAATAAACTGATCAAGAATGTTGATTTTTCTCATTGTATACAATATCTGTTTTTGTTTTTGAAAGTGTTAATTGCGATCCATCTCATTCCTCACTAATACCATTGCATTCAAATTGACCTTTCATTTATATTTTAATGACATTTGATGCCTAAGCATTTTGTAGCAAACTTCATGTATTTAATGAACTCAAAGTTAATCAATGCTGAGAGTGACAAATAAAAAAAATCTCATAATTAAAAAAGACTATAACATTATTTACAGTTTTGATCATTTCTCAAAGTCTATCAATATACGTTAGATAATAATTCATGACTGTGCCAGAAGTTTTTCCATTGATACCATAAAAAGCGGTATCAATATGTTGTCATTAAGTTCACTATTCCCCTCCAAAACACCTCCTGTGGTGCATATAACAAGAATTTTAAATATATCAATTGTGCTGAAGTAATTAAAATATCTTTGAAGTATCCAACTTATGAAAGTTGTGCCTACGATGAAGGCCACTGTACCCTCTATCGTTTTATTAGTCCCCTTCCAATGCATGCGGCCTACCTTTTTGCCTACAATGGAAGCTAATGAGTCACCCACACCTAAACTTACCAATCCTACCGGAGATTCAAACAGCAACAGGGGGATTGTTATTCCAGTAATCAGATATATGTAAGATACAATTAAAGGACCTCGTTGATCTCTGTAATCAGCAAATGATCTCAAAAAAAAATCCAGGTGCTCACCATATGGTTCTATTTTCAGGTATCGAAGGTACTCTACACTCAGAAAACATGGAATGATACCACAAAGTGAAATTTTAACAAACTCTGGATCTAGGTGAAATGGTTCCACAATTAAGAGAAAAATAACAAAATGCCAGATCTTTCTTGAAGTATTCAAGGATATCTTTGACTTGAATAGTATAACCAAGGGAATAAATACAACCAGTACTATTACCCAAGAAAGCATAATATACTGTCTTATTTCTGACTCCAGAATAAAATCAATTAGCCACAACGCTGGCGAAGTAATTTTCTCATTGGAGAAATCAATCAAATGATTAACCAAAATTGGGAAAAGTACAAAAAAATTACCGGCTAACACAATGCTGTTGGATAAGCTAGGTATTAATCGTGTCAAAAAGTGATTCACTACAATAATTATCATAACACTCGTCATTGCTCCTTTTAGCACCAATAGATAATTGGGTGCTGTTGCATTATTGATCATCAGACAGTCTGTTAAGAGAATACCAAATAGATTACAATCAATTTGGTCCAAAGATTTCAATTGACCAATATCTTCCAACCAATTCACAAGCAGATAATTGGCAACAAGGCATTTAACTCCGCTAATATAATCATAGTTATGCATACCTATTTTCATCAGACCAGCTTGGAAAATAAGTCCCACTAAATGAATTGGGGTATAATTCGAAGGAATAACTGCTGTTGTAGACATAATCATATTCAGTTCAGTTAAAGTTCTATCACAGAACGTGAAGGACACCAAGAATGGCAAGTATATACGGTAGAAATCATCAAACAGCTTCCTCCGGAGCACAAAGCATACTAAGTGAACCACTATTACCATTTGCACCACAACCGAACTGCATAATAACCCCATGACATTATCATAGCAGTACATAAATGGAACCGAAAGCATCACAAGCTGCCATAATTGCGGGATAACCTCCATACCTTTTCTCGGCCCATGTTTACTTCGCCGCAACTTAACGCCGGACTTCTCTACATTCACAATCGTAGTAGTAGTCATTAGCCTATGTTATTCTCTCCTCCCTTTTCGTACCTCTCACAATTAAACAACATGACCTCACGATCACAAAACTTCTGTGGTTTCCAAAAACCCAACCGTTCAGTAAATACACAACCATCGCATAATACTATTGTTTGGCTCCAAGCTCATCGCTAGGCATTCGAGTCCATATTGGGAAAGACCTAACTGTCATAGTACACGTAGTGTGGAAAATTTTTTTTCAAATCAATTTTCACCAATTTTCTCTGGAAAAGTATAAAAAGCGACTGAAGTTACTCATTTCTAACTTTAGATTCTAATCTTACCATAGTTTACCTTTAATAACCGTTTCCTGTAGAAAAGGAGGATAGGTAAAGGTTTGTGTTTATAGATGCAATTTCAATGTTACTGAATGTACTTTAACGAGCAGCAGCTCTTTCATTAAGTACTGGTAACTTGATAACGTTTCTTTTACTGGATTTTCAATGGGAAAGGAAAAACTAGCAAATATTTATGGGATATCTTCTATGATATTATTTATGCAAATGTTTAACAAGGATATGAATGTGTGATTGGTTTTGATAAAGACAGAACATTTTTCAATTACTTAATCATTAAGAATGATTTATGAGTGTTTCGTTGATGACTCTTGATAAACAATACAAACTAGAGTTTCTGAACAATCATTTAGTAGAATTGTTAGTGATTAGGACATATCTTACTGAGGAACACTTGGAATTTTGTTTATTGAACTTTAGCATCCACATGAAATTATATCATAGTACAGGTGTACTGCATATGACTTGTTTAATATTTGCATTATAGTTTTCTTTTCCAAATTAAGCTAGGAAATTCATGAGAACACACACCTTTTGTCGAATGAGGAAGACCTGACTTTTTTCCGTATTTTTGCAATCATATTTTTAGATTCTGTTCGAATGAAATTACTTTTATGATGATTCAATCAAAAACAAAAGCTGGAATTACTGGCTGAACGACTACATGTTGATAAAGTTTTTGGCACAACAACTAAACCTGACTTTAATTTCATTCAGAACAATTTTTCAAAAATATGAATTGTACTAAAATATTAAATTTTGAAAAAGACAGTTTTACCTTGAAGCGGCATTTCTTTTTATCTATTCCCCTTTTATTATCTGAGCCATTCACTGTTGCATTATCATCTAGTCAAATTTCTTGATATTAATTTTTCACTAGTCAGTGAACTAAATGGTAAAGCAATACTTTTTGTGATAATCAGATATGTATGTTTATGGATATGACGATTCACAGCACTGGGCACTGAATTTTAATTTCCACAAATGGAATTATTTTGCATATGAGTGACAATGCTTTTAGTAGGCCTAGAAAACCTACGCAACTGATCCGTAACATATCTTTGTTAATGATACTCACGGCACTAACTGATTTTAATAACTATAACATTTGGACTGTTTGAGATGTAATTTGTTTTAGTTTGCCATTTTTAAATGGTAGAAATTGCCACATTTACGGTAACAAAGAGTCAAAACTACTTGGTATAAGGTTTCTCCCGTATACTTTTGAAATGAGCATCAGTTTTTCTATGATGAACCCTTTTAGATGACGAGTCTGAATAGTTTTTTATTATGAAGACACATCTATAAATTATACCATTCATGCATTTCTGAGTACAACAAGAAAAATGCTAAGCAGTCAGTATAAGCTGTAAAGCAAGAACTTCATTTTGATAAAGATAATGGGGAGACCTTCAGGTAATCATCAGTAGATGATCCTGTAACCATTTTTGCTCTTGTATGCCAAATGTGAGCGTAGTTTCTACTACTAAATAGTGGCACATCATTAAAATAGTTACATCCAAATTCTGTTATGGTAGCACTTACAGAAGATGAAACCATTTACTCAAATTATAGACAAGCATATGTCTGATAAGAATTTATTCTTTTATGATTGAAACGAGAAATATGTGTCTGATGTAAGTAATGCTACTAACTATACTTTTCTATTTCCTGTTGATGATATACTAATAACTTGGCACTTTATACTCGGTGAGACCATATCATAGATAGAGAGATCTCTATCGATGAAATATTATATCAAAAATGTCACCATATCGGTGGAGGTTACATTTCATCGCCGTATTATTTATTTTGTTTATGATGATTACCACTTATTATCACGACGGTCAACTGCGTTCTTCGATTGTTTATCTTAGAACTTTGATGATATTCTGCCTGTGACAGGGCGTGGAACTGATTCTTAAAAAATAATACTAAGTGAATAGTTACCAATTATCATACCCCGTGGTGCATTTTTTATGATTTTCATTATTTTATTGGTCGCAATGAGTAACCAAGCTGTTAAAGACTGTCAGTGGACAGCTAGTATTTCATTGCCAGCGTGGTTGAGTCCAATCACGCTAGAAACAGGATCATTAAAAATCCTCAATTAACCGAGAACATTCAATTGTCTCTTCTCATTGTAGTATATCTAATATGATGACCATACGGTTTACATATCTTCCTGAGGTTTCTACGGACACCGTTGAAGATAATAACTCAAAAAATTCGATTTGCACGTCAGTCTGATTCTTTAAAATTTGTAGTTGTAGTATCTATGAGTAAAAGCCCTAACTAGAATTCAGAGTATTAAGATTCCAACAATTGACAAAATAGTTCCAGAAAGTAATCTTGTGTAAAATCTATGAACGCTAAATTTGTATAGCCCTTATATTCTTATAACTATACACGGCTCATCGCATCTTTGGCCTAACGTTCAGATGAAAAAAAAAATTTCTGAAAAAATTCGCAGAGCATCGAGAAAAGTTGATCTCATCGACTGGAACCCAGTATTGTTAAAATACTCTTGAATTATTTGAGAATTCTACTATCAATATGTACAATAAAAAGACAATATCTTAGGAACTTCCCGTTAAGTTATAGCGATAGATAGAATAAAGTTCAGCTCAACTTGAAATTTATTTGTGTACCAGCAACCGAAGAGATACCTAGACTTAAAATCGGCAAGAGATGTCTAAAGAGAATCTGTTACTGAAATTAGATAGATTGGAATACCAATGGCATTACCTACAAGAGACACATGAAAACTTTGAACCGAGATTCCCATTTACCCAAAGGTTTTTCAACGCAAAAGGTAAGAAGAATAATAAGAAAGTAACAAAGATTTTGGAATCTTCTGATAAAGAAAAGGTTCGTTCAGATTTGAAAGAAGTCAGAGTAGAGATATTGAATCGTAAAATACACAATGTGGAGAAGCATGTCAATAATTATCTTTTCAAGACTATAAAGAGCATTGTTAGCAATGATAAATCAGTATTTCAACCAGTGCTAGAAGCAGTTGAAGCCAAATACGGTGCTGGAGATGCAGGTTTGCATGACTTCTGTGAAATTGTGACAAAGTCGAAAGCAATCAAATTTATAATATCGAAACTTCAAAAGTCATCGGCTAACATCGCAAGTGCAAACGAAGAGGTATCTGACAAAAGAATTCCTAAATGGGCTGCTGACCATGAATACGTAAAGATGTGGACAGACAAGAATAATAAATATAACCCAAGTAAGGTATGGAATGAGGATGTTACTAAGATAAAATCATGCGATGCACTAATTAGTCGTGTCATGAATGGAAAGAAATACAAACAGATGATGGATCAATTCGACGATAGTCTAGATTTATTTTTGAATATCAACAAACAGAAAAGACTACAAAAACAACAAGAGAAGAAAAAATCTACTAAAACATCTTCAAAACAACACGAAGAAGAGAATGAAGATGCTTCTGGTGATGATTTTGGTTATTCAGACAATGATGATCCAAGGTATAATGAAAATATTGATGAGGATGAGCTACTGAAGCAATATGACGGAATGCTTGTCGGTTCAGATGATGAAAGTGATGAAGAGGAAGATTCTGCGAAATCTTCTGCTTCAGAAGATGAAACTTCAGAACGTATTGGAAAGCAAGAACCAGTGCCTAAACTGAAGAAGAAAGAAAAGGCAAAATTACCAGAACTTATGGTTGGCTACGTCAGTGGAGGTAGTGATGAAGAGATAGAGGTTGACGATATTGCTAAGGAGCAAATTGAAATCAAACCTCAAAAGAAGAATAGAAGAGGTCAAAGAGCTAGAAGAAAGATATGGGAACAAAAGTATGGTTCCAAAGCTAAGCACGTCCAAAGGGAAATTGAAAAGGAAATGGAGAAAAAGAGGAAAAGGCAAGCTGAATACGAAGAACGTGTTGCAAAGAGAGCTGCTAGAGCCGAGCAAAACGAAGAATATCAAGCCAAGAAAGCTGAAATTAAAAGGGAGAAAGAAGAGCATAGAAAGAAGCTTGAGAAAATTGAAGATCATCCTTCCTGGGTTGCAAAGAAGATGGCTGAGGATAAAGAGAAAAATGCTAAATTTGCTGGTAAGAAGATCACATTTGACTGAAAGTCGTTTTATAAGTTTGTTATGATAAGTATTGTATAAATATAGTATTGGAATTTATCAATTAAACTGCATCTGAACAAGTCTTCAAGCCTATATTTCTGCAAGAAATTTAACCACTATTATATCACAATCACAGTTCCGTTTCAACCACATAAAATTGTCATTTAAGAATAAATACTCTATAGAAAACTAACATAATATAAAATAAGAAAATACAAATCAATAGAGACCATCAATACAAATACATGACCCAGATCAGTTACAAAGATCGTAAATTCATGAGATGAAGAATTTGAGATACTATAATATCATAATAAGTAATGTAACTGGGAAAGATTTGCAATAGGAATGAAGCTTTTTTTTGTCTTTTTTTTTTTTTTCAATATTTTCAGGTAAAATTTCAATATCATAAGAAATTTTGACGGAAATAAGTGAAGACTACAGTCCCACATATACCAAGCAAAAATGTTTAGATTTATTCCTTGATTTCTCCAGTAACTGGATCCCTCTTCTTGAAGCTTAGCAATAGATCATCCTTAGGGAAGATAGTAGCGAAGACTTTAATCTTTTCACTCAATGGAGTGACCTTGTGCTTGAAGTCAGTGAATAGAGCGAACTTACCGATCAAAGCAGTCATGGTAATCATGACATAGGTTTGACCTAGACAAACGTGTGGACCACAGCCGAAGACCAACCAGTTCTTCTTAGCTTCGTTAGCTGGAGAACCTTCAACCCATCTTTCTGGGATAAAATCATCTGGGTTTTCATAAACTTCTGGGTCGTGTAGGGCTGGGTACAAAGTGGCGATAAGCATGGAACCCTTTGGAGCTTGGTAGTCTGGTACAACTGGGAACTTGTTCTTGACGACATATGGGACCATCAAGACTGGAGGTCTGTAACGCAAAGTTTCCTTAACGACCATGTGAGTGTATTCCATCTTGTCTACCAAGTCAATATCCAATCTTTTGTTAATGTCACCTTCACGGACACGCAATTGTTCTTCTCTGATCTTAGCCAAAACATCTGGTCTGTCAGCGACGATTTGGAACAACCAACAAGCCAAAGAAGAGGAAGCATCTTGAGAAGCGAACAAGAAAGTGAAGACGGCCTCGGAGATTTCTCTGTTAGTGAATTCTCTGTGCAGTAGTCTAGAGTCATCGTCGGTACGGTTCTTAGCATCGTGCATCAATTTACACCAGTTGTCCATAACACAGATTGGCTTACCACCGGCGGCGATGTGGTCCTTAGCTCTTTGGGCACAGGACTCGAAAATCTTCATAGCCATGTCTGCGGTTCTCTTACCGTACCAGGTCTTGGTGAAAGGCAGGATGATTGGGAAGTTGACCAATTCCAAAGCGGCGGTGACCAAGTAGTAGTCGTCAGCGATCTTTCTGATCTGGTCCTCGCTGATGTAGTCACCACAGAAGGATCTTAGGGACAAAGCACACAGGATCTCTCTCATTTCATGGAAGAAGATCTGTGGCTCGTAGTTGTTTTCCTTGGACAATTCGACGAACTTCTCGATGTACTTGTCCATCAATTCTTCCAAAGGAGGCAAGTACTGGGCCAAGGCGGTCTTAGTGAACAAACCGTTCAGGGACTTTCTATAGTCGGTGTGGGCTTTACCGTCCAGGAACACCCAGTTGCTTGGTCTCAGGATCTTGACGGCCACGTCGACAACACATGGCTTGACGTACTTTGGAGCTTGCAACACTTTTCTAGCCAGGTCTCTGGTGGAGGCGATGATGACGAACTTGTGGAAGATGGAGACACAGGACAATGGACCGCTGTCCCACTTGGCCTTGTACTCTTCGAACTTGGGGTCTAGGGACTCCAAGAAAGGACCGATAATAGGGTAGACTTTGAAACGAGGACCAGCGATGTTACCTTTCTTCATCTGGTAGGAGACCTGGTCCCACACCAGCACACCACAAATCAATGTAACAAACATTTGCAAGTAGGACATGCCTTGCAACTTGTCTAGAAGCGATGGGGCAGCCATGACAGCGCCTGCGCTTGCAGCGCCAGCTGCATGCGCAGTGGCATTCATGCTCATATGCACCTGATCTATTACAGAAGCCATTTGTGAAATGTCTTTGTTGTTTTGTTGGGGGAATGAGTTTGCTTTTCCTGTAAGAGAAGGGAATCGGGTATCCCAATTGCACTAGCCGTATTTATATTATTCAGAAAATTTGCGTTAGCGACCGGGTTCACCGGAAGAACCGCATTACGAGATTACGAGATTACGAGGACGAACAATCGCTCGTTTAGCAGAAGCCAGTAAGCTACTTCCTCTCTCTCAGAAATCCGCGGAGACAAGAGAGAAAAGACACTGAGACTCGCCCTCCCTGCAGCTTAACAGCGATAAAACTTGCGAAGAGAGAGCTGCTTGCTGGTCTGCGGGATTATCTGTGTTTCTGCTCAAGTAGCGATGGACGCATCGGGTTTTCCGTGGTCCGTGTGTGAATACGTCATGTGACTCTAATCCCCGATACGGTAGTCAAGCCCATGCCAAATCCCTATACTATATTGTGCTATATTATATTGTAATATATTGTACTGTACTATACTGTACTATACTATACTATACTATACTATACTGTGGTATATTATATTGTACTATATTTTCTTGTGCTACATTGTAATATATTTTCTTGTGCTATACTATACTATACTATATTGTACTATACTATATTGTACTATACTATACTATACTATACTATACTGTGCTATATTATATTGTACTATATTTTCTTGTGCTATACTATACTATACTATACTATACTATACTATACTATACTATACTATATTG